>Ga0213841_1000256_pt1 | contig 87578 bp, 86 predicted proteins | sample SWPATP23_FD_160125 | JGI IMG/M metagenome (GOLD analysis project Ga0213841, IMG submission 160125) | Coastal seawater microbial communities from Marineland, Florida, United States - SWPA TP2 #3 | ecosystem: Environmental > Aquatic > Marine > Coastal | place: USA: Florida | collected 2016-08-14
TGGGCTGAAAGAGAAGCTGCTGGCAGCCCTGCGCGGCGGCATCAAGACGGTGCTGATCCCGGCCGAGAACGAAAAGGATCTGCCGGAGATCCCCGACAACGTGAAAGAGGGGCTGGAGATCATCCCCGTCTCCCACGTGTCGGAGGTGCTGAAACTGGCGCTGGTGGAGCAGCCGGAACCGGTGGAATGGGACGAGGCGGCCGAGGAAGAGGCCGCCGCCGCCCGCGCCGCCGCCGTTCAGGCCGAAACCGGCACCGGGGCGACGGCGCACTGAGCCGCGCGTCACGGATCGCGATGACTGTCAAAGGCGGGCCTTCGGGCCCGCTTTTTTCGTTGGCGGATCGGCCGGGTGCGGGGTGGCCTTAAGGGGCGAGGCGAGACTTGCCGAAGGGGGGCCTCAGCGGCGCGAGGTGCAGCGCGGAATGACGGATCAGCTGCGGAAAGGGCCGCTATGCCGGACAGCTCGAAACCCAGGGCCGGGGCAGGAAAGGGCCGAACCGCCCCCGATGCCCCCCGCAAACCGCACCGGCGGAACCGCGCCTTGTGCGGGTCGCCGATCCGGCCATGGCCCGCCCCGACCTGCGCAAACAGGACCTGATCACCGAGGTGCTGCGGCGCTGCGACGTCAAGAAGCGTGCCGCCAAGCCGGTGATCGAGGCGATGCTTGCCGTTCTGGGCTATGCGCTGGCCGAGGGCCGTGGTCTGAACCTTGAGCCGATGGGCAAGTTGCGCATCAACCGGACCGAGGAAAAAGAGGGCCGCCGCGTCGTGATCTGCAAGCTGCGGCAGGGGCTTAACTCCAGCGGCGCGAAGCCGGCAAAGGTCTGAGACAGAGCGCAGCGGACCTGCGGATATTCCGGTTCGTACAGGCGCAGGCACACGGACAACATTCTGCCCGATAGGGGCTTGCACGTCGCCGAAAGCTTCTGTAAATCCCCGTCGCACGGGTGATTAGCTCAGTGGTAGAGCGCTTCGTTCACATCGAAGATGTCAGGAGTTCGAATCTCTTATCACCCACCATTCTCTCCTTTTTCGCGGTGATGCTCCGGCGCGGTTCTGGACAATGATCGGCGTGGTCCGGGACTAGAGCCCGGTCGCGAAAAGCCAGCCGGTCAGCGGCCGTCCCGCCGCGTTGGCGCAAGACATCACCGGCTCGCTGCGCCGTCCCATCGCGGTACGTTTTCCGAATACCGGACCGCTCTGCATAGGGCCGCTCCTGAAAGAACTGGAACCCAATCCGGGAAACGGCAAAGCCGCGCGCTCCGCCCGATACAGCCCTTGCACCTGCCCGACAGCTTCGCTACATGCAGCCGGCAGGGGTGATTAGCTCAGTTGGTAGAGCGCTTCGTTTACACCGAAGATGTCGGGAGTTCGAGTCTCTCATCACCCACCATGACAACCCCGGAAACCGTACTCCGTCTACACCGCGCTTCGCGGCCGACTGAATCTGTTTCCGCCGCAGAGGGCTCCGCTCGGGCCGGCGGACGCTCGCAGCACTGCCGTTCCGTCGTTTTGCGGCCCTGTGCAAGGCATAGGAATGCCATATTTTTCCGGTCTAGTTCTGTAGAATTAGCATGAGGGCACAGGCTCTTACGGAAACGACCCCCGAGGACGATCCCGGATTTTTCCAGACGGGCCAGCGCAAAGACCAAGACGGCAATACCATGACCGGATCCTATTCAGATTTCCTCGCCGCGCTGCGGATGCGCGAATCCTCCGGCGACTACCAGGCGGTGAATACGCTGGGCTATCTGGGCGCCTATCAGTTCGGCGAGGCGGCGCTGGTCGATCTCGGCTTCGTCACCCTCGATGGCAATGCCTACGACAACGACTTCAGCGGCGGGTTCACCGGCAAGCTGGGTATCTCCTCGGTGGCGGAGTTTCTGGATTCGCCCGAGGCGCAGGATGCGGCGGCGCTGGAATGGATGCCGTTGATCTGGCGCTACATCGAGGCGGTCGGTCTGGACGAGGTTCCAGGACGCGTGGTCGACGGCATCCTGCTGACGGCGAGCGGCCTGCTGGCCGGGGCGCATCTGCTGGGGGCGGGGACGCTGCGCAACTGGGTCGAGTCGGATGGCGCGCTGGAGCTGAGCGACGGTTACGGCACGCCGATCACCGAATACCTGTCGCTGTTCGGCGATTACGAGATCCCCTTTGTCGCCTCCTCGACCTTTGCCGGCGATGACCGGCTGTTGGGCGACGATGGCGACAACCGGCTGGCCGGCCGGAGCGGCGCCGATACGCTGAAAGGGGCCAAGGGCGCCGACGTGCTGTTGGGCGGGGCCGGCCGCGACACGATCAAGGGCAATGCGGGGGCCGATACCCTCAAGGGCGGGCTGGGGCGCGACAGGCTGCTGGGCGGGCGCGGGGACGATACGCTGCAGGGCCGCGCCCATAACGACCGGCTGAACGGTCAGGCCGGCGACGACATCCTCACCGGCGGGCGCGGCGCGGACAGGTTCGTCTTCGCCGGCGGCGGCGGCAACGATACGATCACGGATTTCACCGACGACGTGGATTCGATCCGCTTTGCCGGACTGGGGGAGGCGGCGGAGATCCTGGACCTGGCCACGCAGGTGGGCGACGATGTGGCGTTCGATTTCGGCGCCGGCGATACGCTGACCGTGCTGGACATCACGCTCGGCGCATTGGCTGACGATATCATCGCCTAGGCGCCGCGCGGGCGATCTGCCGTCACGATGGCCTGCCGTTGAATATTGGGAAAAAAGAGCGGGCGGGATGACCCTCTCAGGCGGGATCCGCCGGTGAAGACGGGGCGCCGCCGGGGCGCCCCGTTTCGTGTCTTACTCGCCGGGAACCGCCTGCAGCTCCGGCTCGTCATGATGGTGATGCTCTCTCACCGGGCGCATCAACAGGTTGGCGAAGAACGCGACCACCAGCAGCGCCGCCATGCAGTACATGGTGGTGTTGTAGAGGCTCGGCGTCGGGTCGATGGTGCCCGTCGGCGCGATCTCCATCAGCTTGGCGATGGTCACCGTCTTGGCCGCCACAAGCTGGTCGAGCTGTGCCAGCGGTGCGCCGAACTTCTCGGCGAAGATGGCCGGATCGACCCGTGTAGCCAGATCGTTGATCGCATTGGTCACCGACATCTGCCGCAGCGAGGTGATGGCCAGCGGCCCCAGCACGCCCGCGGTGGACCACGCGGTCAACAGCCGGCCGTGGATGCCGCCCACATGCATGGTGCCGAACATGTCGGCCAGGTAGGCCGGAATGGTCGCAAAGCCGCCGCCGTACATCGAAAAGATGATCATCGTCGCGGCGTAGAAGCCGATCAGATAGATCAGCGCCGGGTTGGTGGCCACGGCCGAGGCGAAATAGGGGATCGACAGATACAGCACGGTGCCGATCACGAAGAAGCACATATAGGTCGCCTTGCGTCCGATATAGTCCGAGGTCGAGGCCCAGAAGAACCGGCCCACCATGTTGAAGACCGAAATCATCAGAACATAGGTCGAGGCGAACCCGGCGGTGACGATCAGCGGCATGCCGGTGCCGAAGATTTCCGACATCATGGTCTTGGCCACGCCGATCACGCCGATCCCGGCGGTCACGTTGAGGCAGAGCATCAGCCAGAGCTGCCAGAACTGCGGCGTCTTCAGCGCCTGGTCGATATGCACATTTTTCTGGGTGACGAGGCCGGAGGCAGCCGGTTTCGGCTCCCAGCCTTCCGGTTTCCAGCCTTCGGCGGGAACGCGATACTGGAACGAGGCCAGGATCATCACCACGAAATAGACGATGCCCAGCGTCAGGAAGGTCTGTGCCGCACCGGTATCGCCGGTGCCGACGACATAGACCCCGGCATCGCCGCCAAAGCCCGCGGCCTGTGCCGCGCTGGCGATCACTACCTCGACCTTGCCCTGGGCGGTCTCGGCAAAGACGCGGCCGTTCTCGATCACGGTTTGCACCGCGTCGCTGCTGCCCAGATAGGTCGGCGCGCTCTGATACAGGCTCAGGAGCCATCCCTTGACCGGAGCCGCGATCATCGCGCCGCCGCCAAAGCCCATAATCGCCATGCCGGTGGCCATGCCGCGCCGGTCGGGGAACCAGCGGATCAGGGTCGAGACCGGAGAGACATATCCCAGCCCCAGCCCGCAGCCGCCGAGCACACCGTAGCCCAGATAGATCAGCCAGAGCTGGTGCGAGGCGATCCCGAAGGAGCCGAGCATGAAGCCGCCGCCCCAGCAGAACGCCGCGACGACCCCGACCATGCGCGGTCCGACCTCTTCCAGCCATTTGCCGGCGAAGGCGGCGGACAGGCCGAGGAACACGATGGCCACGGAAAAGATCCAGACGACCGAGCTGAGGCTCCAGTCATCGGCGGCGGGGGCCGCCACGCCCAGCTGGCGCGTCAGCGCCGGGTTGAACACCGACCAGGCGTAGACCGAGCCGATGCAAAGGTGGATGGCGATGGATGCCGGCGGTACCCGCCAGCGGTTGAAACCCGGTTCGGCGACGATGTGGCTCTTGTGCAAGAACCCCGGCGCGCCGCTTGTCGCGTTGCTCATGAATTTTCCTCCCATATATGCACGGGCGGCCGGCCTCCTCAGGCGGCTTCCCGTTTGCATGCGACTGCATGCCACGTTCAGGAAGGGACGGCCGGAGGCTTGAAGTGTCAAGAAAAAATAATATTTAAATCAAGGACTTGAAGCGGTTTGAGTTGGATATTTTGTCCCCGGGACAGCTCCGCATTGCCACGGTTTGGGACATTTTGTCCATCCGCAGCCGGCTGCTGCCGCCGATTTAGGCACAATTTGTCCGGATCAGCCGTGATCGGCCGCGGGCAGAAAAATCTCGAACCGGCTGCCCTTACCTGGGGTTGAATGGGCGACGATGCGCCCGCCGGACCGACTCACGAGTTGCTGGCTGATCGACAGGCCCAGCCCGGTGCCCTGGGCCTGTTTGGTGGTGAAAAACGGGTCGAAAATGCGGGCCAGAATATCGGGCGCCATGCCGGTGCCGCTATCCTCGACGCTGATGGCGACGCCGCCCTCGGTATCGAGGACCGAGACGGTCAGCTCTCCTCCCTCCGGCATGGCGTGCACCGCGTTGAGGATCAGGTTGACCAGCACCTGCTGCAACTCGGTGCGCGACATCAGAACCTGCCGCGTGCTGTCGAACCGGGTCTCGGTCCGGATCGCCGCCATCTCGGTCTGATGGCGGGTCAGCACCAGGCAGTCGGCCACGACCTCGGCGGGGGCGATCAGGTTGTCGGATCCCGAATATTCCCCCGGCCGGGCGAATTGCAGCAGTTTCGACACGATCACCCCGATGCGATAGACCTGATCGTCGATCAGCCGGAACTCTTCGAAAACCTTCTCCACATCCGCGCCCAGCCGGTCGCGGGCCAGATCCAGATTGCCCTGGATCACCGCCACCGGGTTGTTGATCTCATGCGCGACCGAGGCGGTGATCTCGCCCACCGCGGCCAGCTTCTCCGACATGATCAGCCGCTCGGTGGTGCGCTCCAGCCGGCGGTTGGCGTCGCGCAGATCGGCGGTGCGCTCCTCCACCTTGGCCTCCAGGCTTTCGGCCCAGTCGCGCAGCTCCCGGTCGCGTGCCTGAAGCTGGTCGAGCAGGTCGTCGAGATGGGCGGCCACCTGCGTGATCTCGCCGACGCCCTTTTCGGGACCGTTGCGCGCGGTCAGATCGCCCGCCTCCACCTGGGCGATGGTCCGTGTCATCCCCTCCAGCGGGTGAAAGATATGCCCGGCCCAGCGCAGGAAGATCGGCACCGACAAAAGCGCGATGAACAGAAATGCGCCCGACAGCGCCACCACCGAGGTCACCTTGGCCTGCCGGAACGGCGCCTCCAGGAAGCCAACGTACAGCATGCCGATCCGCTCGCCGTAGCTGTCGATGATCGGTTCGTAGGCCGAGATGTACCAGTCGTTGACCACAAACGCGCGGTCGAGCCAGATCCGCCCCTCGGTCAGCACCTTGGCCCGCACCGCGGCCGAGACGCGGGTGCCCAGCGCACGGACCTTCTCGAACAGCCGCACATTGGTCGACACCCGCACATCGTCCAGAAACAGCGTCGCCGTGCCCTGGCTGCCTTCCGGCAGGCTCTGGTCGCGGTAGACCAGCGCATTGATGGTGTCGATGAAAGCCAGATTGCGGTTCAGCAGCAGCCCGCCGACCAGCGCGGCGCGGCCGCCGCCGGGCAGGGCGACCGGGGCGGCGGAGTGGATGATCATGCCGCGGGTCTCGACGGTGCGGTCGGTGGGCACCGCGGCGCGGGTGGGCACCAGCGGGATCTTGGCGCGCTCGGCCAGGCCCGGGGCCAGCGCGTCAAGCGCGTCGGTGTCGAGGATATCGACCGCGCTGCGCCATTGCCCGTCCAGCGCCGCGCGCACCACCGGCCAGTCTTGCGGGACAAAGCCTCCCGGCCCGTCGGGTCCCTCGGAGATATAGAGGAAATCGAGGCTGAGCCGCGCTCGCTCCGCCGCCAGGAAACCCGCCGTATCCCCCGCGCTCAGCGCCGTCTGCAGGGCCGAAGAGCGCGCTACCGCATCGACCCGCTCGCCGGAGGTGTCGACCAGCCGGCCCAGATACTGATCGGCAATGGTCAGATCGCCGGTGACCTTGTTCACCAGGATGTCGTCGATCTTGCCGGACCAGCGCCACATGGTGCCGCCGAGCAGCAGCGGCAGCAGCACCAGCATCGGCAACAGCGCGATCACCAGCAGCCGGACCCGCACCGATTGCAGCACCCGCGACAGCCGCTGCATCGCTCAGATCCCCCAGGCGGCGCATTTGCGGTCGATGGTCTTGCGCGACACGCCCAGTTGCCGGGCGGCCTCGCTGCGGTTGCCGCCCAACGCCTCCAGCGCCTTGAGGATTTCGCGGCGCTCGACCTCTTCCAGCGGGGCGATCTTGTCCGCATCCGGCGCGGTGCCGAGGGTTTCCAGCGGGAAGCGGCCGAAGATCAGCGAGTGTTCGATGAAATTGCGCAGCTCGCGGATATTGCCCGGCCAGTCGTGTCGCAGCAGGGCGGAGCGGACGTTCGGCGTGATCTCCAGCTCGGGCAGTTGCAGCCCGCTGGCGATCTCGTCTAGAAACAGCTCGGCCAGTTCCAGCACGTCCGTTCCACGCTCGCGCAGCAGTGGCATGGCGATCTCCACCACGTTGATGCGGAACAGGAAATCCTCGCGGAACCGCCCGTCCTCCACCGCTTTCTGCAGCGGCTTGCTCGACGACATGATGAACCGCAGGTCAAGCTGGATGTCCCGCTCGGTCCCGATCGGGCGGATCATGCCGTCTTCCAGCACGCGTAACAGCGCCCGCTGCGCCCCGGGGCTGAGTTCGGACACCTCGTCGAGAAACACGGTGCCGCCGGCGGCCGAGGCCAGCAGTCCCTCTCGCCCGGTCTGGGCACCGGGAAAGGCACCGGGGGCATGGCCGAACAGCTCGTATTCGATCATGTCGGCGGGGATCGCGCCGCATTGGATCGGCACGAATGGCGCGCCGGCCCGGTCCGAGCGGGCGTGCAGGTGCCGCGCCGCCACTTCCTTGCCGGTGCCCGACGCGCCGGTGATCAGCACCGGCGTCGAGATCTGCGACACCCGCTCCAGCACCGCGCGCACCTCGTCCACCGGGGCGGAGTGTCCGATCAGCTCATGCCGGCGCCGCCGGCCCAGATCGGTCTTCTCCAGCTCGCGCTTCAGCAGCATGTTCTCGCGCTTGAGCTGGGCCATCTCCATACAGCGCCGCAGCGCGTTCAGGATCTGGTTCGACCGGAACGGTTTCAGCACGAAATCGGAGACGCCCGCGCGCAGGGCGTCGATCGCCGTCTGCAGGTCGGCATAGGCGGTAATCATGATGGTGTCGGTGAAGCCGCCGCCGCGGCGCTGGTCCGCCAGCCAGTCGAGCCCCTTTTGCCCCGGCATGATGTTGTCGAGGATCATCACGTCGTATTGCCGCGCCTTCAGGCATTGCGCGGCTTCCTCGGTGGTGGCCGCCTCATCGACCAGCTGGCACAGGGGGCTGAGCGTCCTGCCGAGGAAATGGCGCATCCCGGGTTCGTCGTCGACGACCAGGATTCGCGCCCCGGCAAGCAGATTGTATTGGTCCTCCGGCTTCGGCTCCGGCATCCCTCGCTCCCTCCCTTGTGGCCGGGTCTTCGTCCGGCTCCGCCGAGCCACAATAACGATGACCGTCCCCCGCGTCAGCCAAAAGCGACATCGGTTTACGGACCGATACCGATCTGCTTGTCGATCCGCTCGCCGTGTCGCGCGGGCGGCGGCCTGCCGCGTTTGGCGGCTGGTTTCCTTTCGCGGGCCCGGTTCATTTTCCCGGACCGAAAAAACCGCAGAAAAATCCGCAAACGCCGCTTGACGGGGCAGGGGCGGGGCCATAATACAGCGCAACGTTCCGGGGCGACCCGGACGGGCAGTGAGCGGTTGTAGCTCAGTTGGTTAGAGTGCCGGCCTGTCACGCCGGAGGTCGCGGGTTCGAGCCCCGTCAACCGCGCCACCGCTGCCAACCCCGGTCCGGGGGATATCGGACCGACGTCGAAAGACCAATGCGCGGTTGTAGCTCAGCTGGTTAGAGTGCCGGCCTGTCACGCCGGAGGTCGCGGGTTCGAGCCCCGTCAACCGCGCCACTTTTCTCTTAAGGGGATCCTCAGAAAAATGGGTGCGCTTCTCGACCGGGTCTCTTGGGAGCTGGCGTTTCTGCTGGCGGTCACGTTGGGGTTGGCGCCGTTTCTGCCCGAACCGCATGTCTGGGAAAAACTGCGCATGCTGGCCACCGGCACGCTCAGCCGGCCGCTCGACATCTTCGATCTGGCGATGCACGGGGCGCCGTGGCTTCTTCTGCTGGCCAAGGCCGGGCGCGGCTGGCAGCTGCGCGGCAGCAAGCCGAACCCATAGGACGGGATCGGGCGAGCTTGATCGCGGCCCGCGGCAGGCCCGTCCATCGGGCTTGACACAAATCTGTTACATGCGTGACATGTGCCTCAGGCACCGTCCGGTCAATCGCAGCGGGCCGGTGATCGACGTTTGATCCTTTACGGTGGAGTTTTCAGATTTCTGGTCAATGGTTTCGCTCTTTGCGCGGCACATCCGATGCCGCCCGCTTTCTGTCCCTTCTGTTGCAGGACCGCGTGGCACGACGCACCTCCGTCGTTCTGATCTGCATAACCGTCGCGATCTTGGCGGTCTTTGTCATTTCCGGGATCTGGGACGAGCAGTCTCGGATCGCCCATGCGCTGTTTCGCAACCTGAACCCGGCCTGGGATGAGGGGGTTGCCGAAAGCTTCAACCATGGCCTGTCCTTCATGGCCGCGATTTTCGTGCTGATGGCCTATATTCAGGTCCGCGCGCGGGTGTTCCTGTTCCTGACCGCGCTCTACGGCTTCATCTGGCTGGACGATTCAGCGCAGTACCACGAACGCGCCGGCGAAAAGCTGGGCCAGGCGCTGGGCATTCCCGTCGATTACGGGCTGGGCGCCCAGCAATATGGCGAGCTGCTGGCCTGGGCCATCGCGGGGCTCCTGCTGCTGGTGGTGTTCGCCTGGTTCTGGCACGGCCGGCGGCCCGGCGACACCGGGATCGTGCTGCCGTTTTTCCTGTGCTTTATGCTTCTGGTGATTTTCGGCGTCTTCGCCGACATGCTGCACATGGTTCTGCCGCTGCGGTTTGACACCCTGATGCAGGCGGTCGAGGACGGCGGCGAGATGCTGGCGATTGCTGCCAGCACATCGCTGGCGCTGGGCATCTCGCGCAACGTGGAGGCCTACTACGACGGTGTCGCGTTGGCGGGGTCCGCAGAGACGGCTAGAGCGCAGGCTGCCGGGTGAGGAACTCCAGCAGGGCCTGCGTGGTTTCCTCCGTCTCCAGATCGGGAAAGAAGTGGCCGCCCGGCATCGCCCGGGTCTCCATCCGCTCCAGCCGCTCCGCCCAGGTGGCGCCCACGTCATAGGCGCGTGCCATCAGCCCGTCGCGGCCATAGAGCACTAGCGCGGGGCAGGGGACTCGCCGGTCCAGGTCGGCGGCATCTGCGGCGAAATCCAGCTCCAGCGCGGCGCGGTAATCGTCGCACATCGCCCGGATGGTCTCCGGTCGCCGCCAGCTGATGCGATAGGCCGCCAGCGCCTGAGGGTCGAAGGCCTCCAGCGCGGCGGTGCCCCAGCTGGTCAGGCAGCGTTCGTAGTAATAGTCGGGATCGTGGCCGATCAGCGTTTCGGGAAACGGCGCCGGCTGGGCCAGAAAGAACCAGTGGTAATAGGCGGCCGCAACCTCGCGCGGCAACTCGTCCAGCAGCAGGTGGGTGGGCACGATGTCCATTAGCGTCAGGCTCGCCACTGCCGCGGGCGCATCCAGCGCCAGCCGGTGCGCGGTGCGCGCGCCGCGGTCGTGACCGGCCAGGTGAAAGCGGTCGAAGCCGAGCGACCGCATCAGCGCCAGCTGGTCGGCGGCCATGTTGCGGAAGCTGTAGCTCTCGACCCCTTCGGGCTTGCTGCTATCGCCATAGCCGCGCAGATCGGCGGCGATCACGGTGAAATGGCGGGCCAGCGCCGGCGCCAGCCCGCGCCACATCGCCCGGGTCTGCGGAAAGCCGTGCAGCAGCAGCAGCGGCGGCCCCTCGCCGGCGCGGGAAAAGGCGATGCTCTGCCCGTTCACCTGCGCGATGGCGTCGTCAAACCCCGGGATCGCCGCTGCTGTCGCCATGATGCTCAGCCCGCCTTGGTCAGCGCGTCCAGCACCCGCGCCCAGCTGCGGATGCCCTTGTGGAAGCTCTTGACGTCGTATTTCTCGTTCGGGCTGTGGATCGCGTCATCGTCGTTGGCAAAGCCGATCAGCATTGCGTCCAGCCCCAGCACCGACTTGAAGAACCCCGCGATCGGGATCGAGCCGCCCATGCCGGTGAATACCGCCTCGCGGTCCCATTCGTCGCTGAGCGCGCCGCGCGCGGCCTCGAACTCGGGCCGTTCGATGTTCATCACCGGCGCGCGGGAGCCTTCCATGTCGTTGTCCCAGGTCACCTTGGCGTCGGTCGAGAGGCGCTCCTCCACATGCTTGCGGATCTGAACCCGCAGCTTGTCGGGGTCCTGATCGCCGACCAGCCGGCATGTGATCTTGCAATGCGCCTCCGACGGGATCACCGTCTTGGATCCGGCGCCGTTGTAGCCGCCCCAGAGGCCGTTCACTTCCAGCGTCGGGCGCGCCCATTGCTGCTCCAGCGTGGAATAGCCCCTTTCGCCGTGCGGCACGGTATAGCCGACCGAGGTCAGGTATTCCTCTTCGTCGAAGCCGCAATTCTGCCATTGCCGCAGCTGCTCGGCCGACACCTCATGCACGCCTTCATAGAAGCCCTCGACGGCGACCTTGCCGGTCTCCTCGTCGTAGAAGGAGGAAACGATGCGCGACAGCTCGCGCAGCGGGTTCAGGCCGGGGCCGCCGTAGTGGCCCGAATGCAGGTCGATGCGCGGCCCGGTGATGGTGAACTCGTCCTTCAGCATGCCGCGCAGTTGCGAGGCAATCGAGGGCACGCCACGCGACACCATCGAAGTATCGCAGATCAGCGCCAGATCCGCCTTCAGCTCGTCGGCATTCTCTTGCATGAACGGCACCAGCGAGGGCGAGCCGCTTTCCTCTTCGCCCTCGAAGAAGAAGGTGATGCGGCAGGGCAGGGTGCCGTTCACTTCTTTCCACGCGCGGCAGGCCTCGACAAAGGTCATCAGCTGGCCCTTGTCGTCGCTGGCGCCCCGGCCGCGGATCACTTTGCCGTTTTCGGTGTCCTCGATCTGCGGCTCGAAGGGCGGCGTGTTCCACAGGTTCAGCGGATCGACCGGCTGCACGTCGTAGTGACCGTAGAACAGCAGGTGCGGCACGTCGCTGCCCTCGTCGCCCACGTGGCCCACCACCATCGGGTGGCCGGGGGTCGGGCGCTTCTCGGCCGCGATGCCGATGCTCTGCAGGTCCGCGACCAGCCAGTCGGCCGCCTTGTCGACCTCCGTCTTGTACGCGGGGTCGGTGGAAACGGACTGAATCCGCAGCAGCTCCATCAGCCGATCGAGGGCAACCGGCAGGTCGGCGTCGATTCGGGCAAGCACGGCATCAAGCGACATCGAATGTCTCCTATAGTGGAATTTGGGGCGACCCTATCAACGCCTGCCCCCCTGTCCAGTGGCTGGCCGTTGATTCAGATCAAGGTTGCGACAATCTAACCGGCGCTAACAGCTTGATTGAAAGATGCACGCTCTTTATGCAATTAAGACCGTATACCGTGATATGCACGTCTATGAATTTGTCCATACGGGCGATTCTGAGCCAGCCAAAGGGGGAAAGCCGGTGGATTACAGCGAGAAACTCGACGAGGCGATCGCGCGGCTTCATGACGAGGGCCGCTACCGGACCTTCATCGATATCGAGCGCAAGAACGGCCATTTCCCGCATGCGGTCTGGACCCGCCCCGACGGCACCCAGCGTGACATCACCGTGTGGTGCGGCAACGACTACCTCGGCATGGGGCAGCACCCGGTGGTGCTGGAGGCGATGCACGAGGCGATCGACGCCGCCGGCGCAGGCTCCGGCGGCACCCGCAACATTTCCGGCACCACCGTCTATCACAAGCGGCTGGAGGCCGAGCTGGCCGATCTGCACGGCAAAGAGGCCGCGCTGATCTTCACCAGCGCCTATATCGCTAATGACGCCACCCTTTCGACCCTGCCCAAGCTGTTCCCCGGGCTGATCATCTATTCCGACGCGCTGAACCACGCCTCGATGATCGAGGGCGTGCGCCGCAACGGCGGCGCCAAGCGAATCTTCCGTCACAACGACGTCGAGCATCTGCGCGAGCTGCTGGAAGCCGACGACCCCAAGGCGCCGAAACTGATCGCCTTTGAATCGGTCTATTCGATGGACGGCGATTTCGGCCCGATCGAGGCGATCTGCGATCTGGCCGACGAGTTCGGCGCGCTGACCTATATCGACGAGGTGCACGCGGTCGGCATGTACGGCCCCCGCGGCGCCGGCGTGGCAGAGCGCGACCGGCTGATGCACCGGCTCGACATCATCAACGGGACCCTGGCCAAGGCTTATGGCGTGATGGGCGGCTATATCGCCGCCTCGGCCAAGATGTGCGACGCCATCCGCTCCTATGCGCCGGGCTTCATCTTCACCACCTCGCTGCCGCCTGCGGTTGCGGCCGGCGCCGCGGCCAGCGTCGCGCACCTCAAGCGCGACCAGGAGCTGCGCGATGCGCACCAGACCCAGGCCAAGATCCTGAAAACCCGGCTCAAGGGGCTGGGCCTGCCGATCATCGACCACGGCTCGCATATCGTGCCGGTGATCGTCGGCGATCCGGTGCACACCAAGAAGCTGTCCGACATGCTGCTGGAAAACTTCGGCATCTATGTCCAGCCGATCAACTTCCCGACGGTGCCGCGAGGCACCGAGCGGCTGCGTTTCACCCCCTCTCCGGTGCACGGACCCGACGAGATGGACACGCTGGTGCAGGCGATGGACGAACTTTGGTCTCACTGTGCGCTGAATCGTGCCGAACTGGCCGGGTAAATTCCGTTTTCTGTGCAAAGAGCTTGAGCTGTGGTAGCTTAGTCGCAAGAACAGATGCAGACGAATCTAGGGGCGATTCCTCTGCGTGAATGTTTAAATGCGGCAGGCGGCACGGGGCGGCAGGGATGATAAGGCGCAAAACGCAGCGCAAGGTCGAAGACAACCAAATCGTCGAGATCCGGGGGTTCGACGATTTCGAGATCCGACTCGGCGATATGATGCGCGGCGAACGGGCGACCATGGGCAAATCGCTGCTGGATGTGCAGCGCGAGTTGCGGATCAAGGCCAGCTATATCGCCGCCATCGAAAACACCGATCCCACCGCTTTCGACACGCCCGGTTTTATCGCCGGTTATGTGCGTTCCTACGCCCGCTACCTGAACATGGACCCGGACGAGGCCTATGACGCCTTCTGCCGCGAAAGCGGCTTTACGGTGGCGCATGGCATGTCCGAAAAGGCCTCGGTCGTCAAAAACTCCCGCGCGGCGGAGCCCACGGCCGCGAGCGGCGTTCGCGATCCCTTTACCGCGCCGAACACCCCCTTCGTGCCCGAGCGCGAGGGGCTGTTCAGCCAGATCGAACCGCGCGCCATCGGCTCCACCCTGGTGCTGCTGGCGCTGATCTGTGGCATTGGCTACGGCGGCTGGACCGTGCTGAAAGAGGTGCAGCAGGTGCAGGTCGCGCCGGTCGAACAGGTGCCGGTGGTGCTGACCGATCTCGATCCGCTGGCCGGTGCCAGCCGCGCAAGCGACGGCCCGGCCACGGGCATGAGCGCGCCATCTGCCGAGGCGCTGGATCGTCTCTATCGCCCGCAGGCGCTGGACGTGCCGGTGCTGGTGGCCCGCGACGCGCCGATTTCCACCCTTGATCCGCGCAGCGTCGGAACCCTGCGGGCGCCGGAACTGCCGCAGGTCCAGGTCGCCTCTGCTGCGGTGCAACCGCGCGCCGAGGAGCCGGTGCCGCAGGTGGTCGAAACGCCGGTGCCGAACCTGGTGATGGTGGCGGTGCGCCCCTCCTGGGTGCGGGTGCGGTCGGCTGATGGCACGGTGATCTATGAAGGCATCATGGAAAGCGGCCAGAGCTATGAAATCCCCGCCACCGAGGAGCCGCCGACCCTGCGCGCCGGCGAATCCGGTGCGATCTATTTCGCCCTGAACGGCCAGCACTACGGTCCGGTGGGCGAGCGCGGCGTGGTCACCTCGAACCTGCCGCTGTCGACCGAAGAGGTCTCGGCCCGGTTCCAGGTCGCCGATCTGGAGCAGGACAGCGATCTGGCCCGCATGGTCGCCGAGGCGCAGCCCCTGGATCAGTAGGGGCCCTGTGCCCGCGGCGATCCGGCCATTGCCCCGGCGCGGCGCGCGGCCTATCTAAGCCGTAACGGACAGGATCGAACGGACAGGCCCCTCATGTCGCTGAACCACGTGCGCCCGTGGCGCAATATCTATCGCCGCAAGTCGCGCCGCATCATGGTCGGTGACGTCCCCGTTGGGGGCGATGCGCCGATCTCCGTGCAGACCATGACCAATACGCCGACGACGGATGTCTTCGCCACCGTGGCGCAGGTGCAGGCGGCGGCGGAGGCGGGGGCGGATATCGTCCGGGTCTCGGTCCCCGACGAGGCGAGCGCCAAGGCGCTGAAGGAGATCGTGGCGGAAAGCCCGGTTCCGATCGTGGCCGATATCCATTTCCACTACCGCCGCGGGATCGAGGCGGCGGAGGCGGGGGCGGCCTGTCTGCGGATCAACCCGGGGAACATCGGGTCTCCCGAACGGGTGAGCGAGGTGATCAGGGCGGCGCGTGATCACGGCTGTTCGATGCGGATCGGGGTGAATGCCGGCAGCCTGGAAAAACACCTGCTGGAGAAGTATGGCGAGCCCTGCCCGGAGGCCATGGTCGAGAGCGGGCTGGAGCATATCAAGATACTGGAAGATAACGACTTTCACGAGTTCAAGATCAGCGTGAAGGCCTCCGATGTCTTCCTCGCCGCAGCTGCCTACCAGGGCATTGCCGAGGCGACGGATGCGCCGATTCACCTTGGGATCACCGAGGCCGGGGGGTTGATGTCGGGGACGATCAAATCGGCCATCGGGCTGGGCAATCTGCTGTGGATGGGCATCGGCGACACGCTGCGGGTGAGCCTGTCGGCGGATCCGGTGGAAGAGGTGAAGGTCGGTTACGAGATCCTCAAGAGCCTCGGGTTGCGCCATCGCGGGGTCAACATCATCTCCTGCCCGTCCTGCGCGCGGCAGGGGTTCGATGTGATCAAGACCGTTGAAATCCTTGAGAAAAGGCTGGAGCACATCAAGACGCCGATGAGCCTGTCTATCATCGGCTGCGTGGTCAACGGGCCGGGCGAGGCGCTGATGACCGACGTGGGGTTCACTGGTGGTGGCGCCGGGTCCGGCATGGTCTATCTGGCCGGCAAGGCGAGCCACAAGATGGGCAACGATCAGATGATCGAGCATATCGTCGAAGAGGTCGAGAAGCGGGCCGAGGCGCTGGACGCCGAGCGCGCGGCGGAGGCTGCGGAGGCGGCCGAGTAAGCCCTTTTGGGGAGTCTTGGGGCCGTTTTGTACGGTTTGAGGGCTCTGGAAACGGGGCTGAAAACCCGGATTGGGGAGTTTTCGGCGGGTTTTGTACAGTTTGGCGGAGAGAGTGCCCCGTTCGGGGAAAACTGACAGATCCCCGTGACCTGAAGCGATCCTTCGAGCCCGAGCGCTCCAGCGCGGAATCAAGCCCGCAGGGCGCCGCGCAAGCGCCGGACCGTCCCCACGGTCTGGCGCTGTGTCGGGGTAAGCACGCCGCTCATATCCAGCCCAGATTTGACTGCTATAAAGTGCGCCGATCAGAGGTTGCGAGCGCCAGCCCCCGGTCCGGCGCTTGCGCGGCTTGTGCTGTGAGGCGGCGGTAGGCTGGGCGCAGCCGCTGAAAGGCATATATGAAACTCGAAATAACCGCCTCCCGCGCCGGAGGGGGCTGGCGGAGCCGGGCCCTCTGAGGCAGAAAGGCGGGCGATGAACAGCGAAGGAGCGAGCACCCCATGACCACGCGCGAGGCCGTACTGGAAGAGCTGAAGGCGCTGACCGATCCGGTGAGCGGGCAGGATATCGTCACCGCGGGGCTGGTGCGTGCGCTGGCGGTCGAGGGCGACCTGGTGCGCTTCGTGATGGAGATCGACCCGAAGCAGGCCGAGGCGATGGAAGCGGTGCGCGCCGCGGCGGAGGCGCGGGTGAAGGCGCTGCCGGGTGTGGCGAAGGCCTCGATCCTGATGACGGCGCATTCGGACAAGGCACCGCCGGACCTGAAGCCCGCCGCCAAGCCGAAGCCTGCCGGGCCGCAGGCGGTGCCGGGGATCAAGCACATCGTCGCCGTCGCCTCGGGCAAGGGCGGGGTGGGCAAATCCACCGTGGCCGCCAACCTCGCCGTGGCGCTGGCTGCCGAGGGCAAGAAGGTCGGGCTGCTCGATGCCGATATCTACGGCCCGTCGCAGCCGCGCATGATGGGGGTGTCGAAACGCCCCGCCAGCCCCGACGGCAAGACCATCATTCCGCTGCAGGCGCATGGGGTGACCATGATGTCGATCGGGCTGATGATGCAGGAAGGCCAGGCGGTGGTCTGGCGCGGGCCGATGCTGATGGGCGCGTTGCAACAGATGATGACCCAGGTCGCCTGGGGCGAGCTGGATGTTCTGCTGATCGATCTGCCGCCGGGGACCGGCGATGTGCAGCTGACGCTGAGCCAGAAATTCCAGGTGGACGGCGCGGTGATCGTCTGCACGCCGCAGGACGTGGCGCTGCTGGATGCGCGCAAGGGGATCGACATGTTCCGCCAGCTCAAGACGCCGGTGCTGGGGATGATCGAGAACATGTCGACGCATATCTGCTCCAACTGCGGCCATGAGGAACATCTGTTCGGTCATGGCGGCGTGAAGGCGGAGGCGGAGAAGCTGGGGGTGCCGCTGCTGGCGGAGATCCCGCTGCATCTGGATATCCGTCTGGCGGGCGATGCCGGCGCGCCGGTGACGGCGGCCAAGCCCGACAGCGCGCAGGCGGCGGCGTTCCGCGAGGCGGCGCGCAAGCTGATGGACCAGGGCGTGGTGTGAGGGCCCGGCTTCAAACCTGACACCGGCGCGAGGCGAGCTCTGAACCAAGTCCCCTTGCGCGGCTTGCTCTGTGGGGCTGAAGGTTGAAACGGCGCCGCGCGCCATGCCGTCGGCGAGAGTTTTTTCGGCAGAGAAGAAGGCTATGGGGAAGGCTTGAAGGGGGTTATTCCAGCCCGGAAAACCCGCCGAACTGGCCGCGTTTGTAGATCAGCCCCTGGCCCGGGCGGTGCATGGCGTGCAGCACCTGGCCGACCAGGATGGTGTGATCGCCGCCGGGGTGGCGGGCGTGGGCCGCGCAATCGAAGCGGGCGAGGCAGCCGGCGAGGACCGGCGTGCCGTGCGCGCCCATCTCCCAGTCCAGCGCCGAGAAATCATGGCCGCTGCGGGCGAAGCGGGCGGCGAGCGCCTGCTGCCCCTCTCCGATCACGTGGATCGAGTAGCGCTCTGCTCCGGCAAAGGCGTCGTGGCGCAGCGAGCGTTTGGCGGCGCACCACAGCACCAGCGCCGGATCGAGCGAGACCGAGCTGAAGGAATTGGCGGTGATCGCCAGCGGCCCGTCGTCGGTGGCGGTGGTCACCACGGTGACGCCGGTGGCGAAACAGCCCAGCGCATCGCGGAACGCGCGGGCCGTGTCGGGGCCGGGCGTAAATCGGGTCTCGGTCATCTGCTCGCGCGCCTTTGTCACAGGGTGGCTCTGTCACAGAGGTTCCACGTGCCATGGACCGGCGAGATTGTCCATGCCCCGGGCGGAACGCCCGGCCCGCGCAGACCGCGGGCCGGGGTCCTGTTCAGGACGCAATTGTTCAGGACATGGAGGCCTTGACGATCCCGGCCATGCCGTCGGCGATGGCGCCGATCTCGCCCATGGCGTCGATCTTTTTCAGCACGCCCTTGCCGCCGTAATAGGCGATCAGCGGGGCGGTCTGGGCGTGGTAGGCCTCCAGCCGGCTGGCGACGGTTTCGGCGGTGTCGTCGGCGCGGCGGCTCATCTCGGTGCCGCCGCATTTGTCGCAGGTGCCGGCCACGGCGGGCTGTTTGAAGCTGTCGTGGTAGCCCTCGCCGCATTTGGCGCAGGTGTAGCGGCCCGAGATCCGCTCGACCATGGCGGCGTCGTCCACCTCCAGGCTGATGGCGGCGTTGATTTGCTGGCCGCTCTCGGCCAGCAGATCGTCCAGCGCCTCGGCCTGCACGGTGGTGCGCGGGAAGCCGTCGAGGATCACGCCCTGGGCGCAGTCGGGCTCGGAGATGCGGTCGCGCAGGATGGCGATGACGATGTCGTCGCTGACCAGCTCGCCCGCCTCCATCACCGCCTTGGCCTGTTTGCCCGCGGGGGTGCCGGCGGCCACGGCGGCGCGCAGCAGATCGCCGGTGGAGAGCTGCACGAGGCCGAACTTCTCCTCCAGCATGCGGGCCTGGGTGCCCTTGCCGGCCCCCGGGGGGCCGAGCAGGATCAGCACGGCGGGGGCGGTGGTGGCGGTGGTCACGGGGGTGGCTCCGTCCATGAAAGGCTCCTTAAGTCGCGGCGCGGTTGGCGATCAGATCGTCGACGACCGAGGGATCGGCCAGCGTCGAGGTGTCGCCGAGGGCGCCATAGTCGTTTTCGGCGATCTTGCGCAGGATGCGGCGCATAATCTTGCCGGACCGGGTTTTCGGCAGGCCCGGCGCCCATTGGATCACGTCCGGGCTGGCGATCGGGCCGATCTCGGTGCGGACCCAGTTGCGGAGCTCCTTGCGGAGCTCCTCGCTGGGTTCGCGGTCGTTCATCAGGGTGACGTAGCAGTAGATGCCCTGGCCCTTGATGTCATGCGGGTAGCCGACCACGGCGGCCTCGGCCACGGCGGCGTGGGCGACCAGCGCGCTTTCCACTTCCGCGGTGCCCATGCGGTGGCCGGAGACGTTGATCACGTCATCGACCCGGCCGGTGATCCAGTAATCGCCGTCGGCGTCGCGGCGGCAGCCGTCGCCGGAGAAGTAGTAGCCCTTGTAATCGGCGAAATAGGTCTTTTCGAACCGTTCGTGATCGCCCCAGACGGTGCGCATCTGGCCGGGCCAGCTGTCCTTGATGCAGAGCACGCCCTCGGTCGGGCTCTCATGGATTTCCTCGCCCGATTGCGGGTCGAGCACCACCGGCTGGACGCCGAAGAAGGGTTTCATCGCCGCGCCCGGTTTGGTCGCATGCGCGCCCGGCAGCGGGGTCAGCAGGTGGCCGCCGGTCTCGGTCTGCCACCAGGTGTCGACGATGGGGCATTTCCCCTTGCCGACCACCTCGTTGTACCAGGTCCAGGCCTCGGGGTTGATCGGCTCGCCCACGGTGCCCAGCAGGCGCAGCGAGGAGAGATCGCATTTCTCGACGAACTCCGGCCCCTGGCCCATCAGCGCGCGGATCGCGGTTGGGGCGGTGTAGAACTGGTTCACCTTGTGCTTTTCGCAGACCTGCCAGAAGCGCGAGGCGTCGGGGTAGGTGGGCACGCCTTCGAACATCAGGGTGGTGGCGCCGTTGGCGAGCGGCCCGTAGACGATGTAGCTGTGGCCGGTGACCCAGCCGACGTCGGCGGTGCACCAGTAGACGTCGCCGTCGTGGTAATCGAAGGTGATCTCATGGGTCATCGCGGCATAGACCAGGTAGCCGCCGGAGGTATGCACGACCCCCTTGGGCTGGCCGGTGGAGCCGGAGGTGTAGAGGATGAACAGCGGGTCTTCGGCGTTCATCTCGACCGGGCGGGAGTAGTCGTTGGCCTCCAGCACCATCTCGTTGTAGTCATAGTCACGCCCGTCGACCCAGGTGGTCTGGCCGCCGGTCCGCTTCACCACCAGGCATTTCACGGTGTCCTTGCAGTGCAGCAGGGCGGCGTCGGCGTTGGATTTCAGCGGTGTCTTGCGGCCGCCGCGCGGGGCGTGGTCGGCGGTAATCACGACCTTGGCGTCGCAGCCGTTGACCCGGGCCGCCAGCGCGTCGGGCGAGAAGCCGGCGAAGACCACCGAATGGATGGCGCCGATGCGGGCGCAGGCCAGCATGGCATAGGCGGCCTCGGGGATCATCGGCAGGTAGATCACCACCCGGTCGCCCTTGCGCACGCCCATGGTCTCCAGGATGTTGGCCATCCGGCAGACCCGGCGGTGGAGCTGGGCGTAGGTGATATGTTCGGCGGCCTCTTCGGGATTGTCCGGCTCGAAGATGATCGCGGTCTGATCGCCGCGGGATTCGAGGTGGCGGTCGATGCAGTTGGCGGCGACGTTCAGGGTGCCGTCGGCGAACCATTCGATGTTGATCTCGCCGGGCTGGAAGCTGACGTTCTTGACCTGGGAAAAGGGCTTGATCCAGTCGATGCGCTTGCCGTGCTCGGCCCAGAAGGCCTCCGGATCGGCGACCGACGCGGCGTACATCTCGTCATACCTGGCCGCGTCCACATGGGCCTTGGCGGTCATTTCGGACGAGGGCGGGAAAACCGCGGTTTCGCTTTGCGCAGGATTGGTCATGTCAGGCTCCTCCCTCTGACGTTAACGGTGCGACGGCATGCGCAATCTAAATCACGCATGGCCGAAGGATTCCACTCCGCCGCGTATAATATCGGCGCGTGAAAATAAGGGAATAACCGACCGAAAAGAAACGATTTGCTTGTAAATCTCTTTCTGGTCTGGCGGGCGGATCTGTAAAGTTTTGCCCCCAGGCGGGAAAAATGTTCCATGCTGGTATGATGTTGGGTGTCAAGCCAGTCGACGCCGGTCTGTCTGTGCCCGGGCGAGGCGGCGCGAATGGCGGTGGTTTCGGGGTGTTGCGTGGTGGCGGGGCGGTGTGACATTTTGTTTCGGCATGCAATTGCATACTGATTTTGGGGCTGCGGTGGTGGCGGCGATTCCGGGGGGAGGGCCTATTTGAGCACAGCCGCGGGCGCGGCGGCCCACGGTCCGGCGCCGGTGGCGGCGTGGAGCACAGGGTGCGGCGTCAGACCGCGGTTCGGCGGTGGCGCGGCTTCCTCCGTGGGCGTGTCTGGCGCGGACTCTTACTAGCGTGACGGTCCGCCATCCGAGCTGGGGGTTGGCAGCGCGCGAGCTTACAGCTAGCTTCCCTTGCAAGCGGTCAATAAAACTGACCGCAACTTTGGGAGAGGAAATCATGAAAAAGATGTTGTGCGGCGCAGCTGCCGCAGCGATCAGCGTTGCCTTCGTCACCGAGGCGGCAGCGACCGAATGGAATGCCTCGGTCTGGGGCAAGCGGCGCGCCTTTACCGAGCATGTTGAGAAACTGGCCGAGCTGGTTGCGGAAAAGACCAACGGCGAATTCACCATCAACGTGAGCTATGGCGGGCTGTCCAAGCCGAAGGAAAACCTTGACGGGATTTCCATCGGCGCCTTCGAGATGGCGCAGTTCTGTGCCGGCTATCACCGCGACAAGAACCGGGCGATCACCGTGCTGGAGCTGCCGTTCCTGGGCGTCAACACGCTGGCGGAAGAGGTCGCGGTGAGCCACGCGGTTTACGCCCATCCGGCGGTGCAGGAGGAAATGGCGCAGTGGAATGCCAAGCTGCTGATGAACTCGCCGATGCCGCAGTACAACCTGGTGGGCACCGGCGAGCCGCGCGATGAGCTGGCCGAATTCGACGGCATGCGGGTGCGCGCCACCGGCGGCCTGGGCGAGGCATTCAAGGCGGTGGGCGGCGTGCCCACCTCGGTGCCTGCGACCGAGGCCTACAACGCGATGGAATCGGGCGTGGTCGATACCGTGGCCTTTGCCCAGCACGCGCATCTGTCCTTCGGCACCATCAACCGGGCCGACTGGTGGACGGCGAACCTGAACCCGGGCACCGTGAACTGCCCGGTGGTGGTCAACATCGACGCCTACGAGGCGCTGAGCGATGAGGAGCGCGCGGCGCTGGACAGCTCGGTCGACGAGGCGATCGACCATTACCTGGCCAACTACGGCGAGCTGCTGAAGCGCTGGGACACCGTTCTGGAAGAGAAGGGCGTCGAGAAGGTGATGATCTCGGACGAGGTGCTGGCGCAGTTCCGCGCCAAGGCCGCCGACCCGATCCGCGAGCAGTGGATCGCCGACATGTCGGCGCAGGGCCTGCCGGCGCAGGAGCTCTATGACCTGGTCATGACCACGCTGGAAGAGACCCGCGCGGGCAACTGAGCCTGAGCTGTGCGGCCGGGTCCCGGTTCCGGGGCCCGGCCGTTTTGCATAACAATACCAACAAGATGAGGATCTGAGCCATGGCCGGACATGTCCCGGTGCTGGAGGACGGCAGCCTGTTGAGCCGTCTGGACCGGCGATTCTTGCGACTGGAGCGGTTTCTCGGCCTGTTGAGCGGGGTGGCGGTGTTCGCGCTGATGGTGCTGGCGGTGATTTCGGTCGGCGGCCGCAACCTGATGAACGCGCCGCTGCCGGGCTACGTCGACTGGATCGAGCAGGTGATGCCGCTGATCGCCTTCATGGGGATTTCCTATGTGCAGCGCGACGGCGGTCATATCCGGATGGATATCGTGATCGGCCAGCTGCGCGGGCGGGCGCTTTGGGCGGCCGAGCTGGTGTCGGTGCTGCTGATGCTGGCGCTGATGCTGGCGCTGGTCTGGGGCAGCTGGGCGCATTTCCAGCGCAGCTTCGATTTCGGGGCGCCGATGTGGAGCCGCGACAGCTCGATCGACATCGGGCTGCCGATCTGGCCGGCCAAGCTGCTGGCGCCGGTGGCGTTTTCGGTGCTGTGCCTGCGGCTGCTGCTGCAGGTCTGGGGCTATGGCCGGGCGCTGGTGCTGGGGCTGCATAACCCGGCCGGCGTGCCGCTGATCCAGGATACCGCGGCGCAGGCGGCGGCGGAGGCCGAACAGCTCGACGGCAATATGAGCGGGCGGGGGTGAGCGATGGATACGATTGAAATCGGCCTTTGGGTCACGGCAGGCATGCTGGTGATGGTGGTGCTGGGGATGCGGGTGGCCTTTGCCGCCGGTCTGGCCGGGCTGGTGGGGCTGTTGCTGGTGTTCTGGGCCAAGCGGGATTTCGACATGGCCCATCTGGGCTGGGCGATGACCGTGGCGATCAAGACCGCGGGGCAGGTGCCCCATTCCAAGGTGGCGAGCCAGACGCTGAGCCTGATCCCCACCTTCATCCTGATCGGCTATCTGGCCTATTACGCGGGGCTGACCCGGGCACTGTTCGAGGCGGCGAAACGCTGGATCGCCTGGATGCCGGGCGGGCTGGCGGTGTCGACGGTGTTCGCCACCGCCGGCTTCGCGGCGGTGTCGGGGGCCTCGGTGGCCACTGCGGCGGTGTTCGCGCGCATCGCCATCCCGGAGATGCTGCAGATCGGCTACAACAAACGATTTGCCGCGGGCGTGGTGGCGGCGGGGGGCACGCTGGCCTCGCTGATCCCGCCGTCGGCGATCCTGGTGATCTATGCGATCATCGTGGAGCAGGACGTGGGCAAGCTGCTGCTGGCGGGGTTCATTCCCGGCGCGTTCTCGGCGGTGATCTATGCCATTCTGATCGTCGGCATCGCGGTGGTGTTCAAGAGCGTGGGGCCGCCGGTGCGCGGGTTTACCTGGCGCGAGCGGCTGGTGGCGCTGCCGCCGGCGCTGCCCATCGTCTTTGTCGTCGTGATCATCATCTTCTTCGTCTACAACCCGTTCGGCGATGCCTGGGGCACACCGACCGAGGGCGGTGCGCTGGGCGCCTTTGTGGTGTTCCTGATGGCGCTGTGGCGCGGCATGCGCTGGGGCGAGTTGAAATCGGCGCTGCTGGAGACCGCGAAGCTGGCGGTGATGATTTTTGCCATCATCTGGGGGGTGCTGATCTATGTCCGCTTCCTCGGCTTTGCCGATCTGCCGGGGGCGTTTTCGGACTGGATCACCTCGCTGCACATGTCGCCGATGCTGATCCTGATCTGCATTCTGCTGGCCTATGCGGTGCTGGGGATGTTCATGGATGCTATCGGTATGCTGCTGCTGACGCTGCCGGTGGTCTACCCGGCGGTGATGGCGCTCAACGGCGGCGAATATGTGACCGCCGCCGAGAGCACCTTTGGCATGTCGGGCACCATGTGCGCGATCTGGTTCGGGATCCTGGTGGTGAAGATGGCGGAGTTCTGTCTGATCACGCCGCCGATCGGGCTCAACTGTTTCGTGGTGGCGGGCGTGCAGCCGGAGCTGAGCGTGCAGGACGTGTTCCGTGGCGTGATGCCCTTCTTCATCGCCGATGCGGTGACCATCGCGCTGCTGGTGGCGTTCCCGGGGATCGTGCTCTACCTGCCAAGTCTGGCGGGGTGAGGCGCGCCCGGAAATCGCTCCGGTGGAGCGATTTCAGCGCCGAACGGGCGGAGCCCCGGGGCGGCCGACACGATGAACAGGCAATGGAAAAGGCGCCGCTGGCGCCTTTTTCTTTTCGGAGGGGCGGGCCCGACCCTGGCCGGGCGCGGCCCGGCCCGATGACCGGGCCTGGCTTTTGTCCGGCGGCTCATCCGGGTTTGCGGGTGTTGGCTCTCGTGCTGCGTTCAGGAGGCTCCCCTCTCGGGCCTGCAGGCAGGGCCTGTCGGGCAGCGGGCGGGGATATTTTCAGCCAGAAAAAGCCGGGGGTGCGCGCGCATAATCCGCTCGCCTGCCGGGGGCGAACCGGGTAAGCAGGCGCGATGCAGACGCGCGACGAATTCGAGATCTTTCTGGTGGCCCTGCCGGGGCTGGAGCCGGTGCTGTGCGACGAGGCCCGGGCGCTGGGCTTTGCCGGGGTGAGCATCGTGCCGGGCGGGGTGCGGATGCGCGGCGGCTGGGACGCGGTCTGGCGTGCCAATCTGTGGCTGCGCGGGGCGACGCGGGTGCTGGTGCGGATCGGCGCGTTTCGGGCGTTTCACCTGGCGCAGCTCGACAAGCGGGCGCGCAAGTTTCCCTGGGGCGATTTCCTGCGCGCCGACGTGCCGGTGCGGGTGGAGGCGAGCTGTAAACGCTCGAAAATCTACCACGCGGGCGCGGCGGCGCAGCGGGTGGCGCGGGCGATCTCGGAAGAGCTGGGCGCGCCGGTGGTCGAGGCCGCCGAGGAGGCGGCGGTGCGGGTGATGCTGCGCATCGACGACAACCTGTGCACGCTGAGCCTGGACACATCCGGGGCGGCCTTGCACAAGCGCGGGCACAAGCAAGCGATGGGCAAGGCGCCGCTGCGCGAGACCATGGCGGCGCTGTTCCTGCGCCAGTGCGGCTATTCCGGGGCCGAGACGGTGGTCGATCCGATGTGCGGCTCCGGCACCTTTGTGATCGAGGCCGCCGAGATCGCCGCAGGGCTGGCGCCGGGGCGGGCGCGAAGCTTTGCCTTTGAGCAGTTTTCCGGGTTTGAGGCGGAGGCTTGGGAAACGATGCGGGCCGAGGGGGCCGAGGCCCGGGCGCCCGAGGTGCGGTTCTATGGCTCCGACCGGGATGCGGGCGCGGTGCGGATGGCGGGCGAGAATGCCGAACGGGCCGGTGTGGCGGCGTGGTGCCGTTTCACCCAGATGCCGTTCAGCGATCTGCAGCCGCCCGAGGGGGCGCCGGGGCTGGTGATGGTGAACCCGCCCTATGGCGCAAGGATCGGCAACAAGAAGCTGCTGTACGGGCTTTACGGGGCGCTGGGCGGGGTGCTGAAGGAGCGGTTTTCCGGCTGGCGCGTCGGGCTGGTGACCAGCGAACCGGGATTGGCCAAGGCCTGCGGTCTGCCGTTCGCGCCGCCGGGGCCGCCGGTGGCGCATGGCGGGCTGAAGGTGAAGCTCTATCGGTGTGAAGTGGCCTGAGGGCGGCAGGGCTACCGAGGCTTGCGTTTTTCAGCAGAGATCCCAGCGCGGAATCAAGGTCGCAGGCCGCCTCTCGTGCATTGCAAAGCAATGCACTGTCGGCAGGCGATTGCATGTCATGCAATCGCCGAGAGACGCGCAAGCGCCGGACCGTCCCCGCGGACCGGCGCTGTGTTGAAGTAAGCGCGCCGTTCGTACAGAGCCCGGATTTGGCAGGAATAAAGTGCGCCGAACTGCCGTTGCGTGCGCCGATCCACGGTCCGGCGCTTGCCCGGCTTGCGCTTGGGGTGAGTGGGAGCAGCGCCGCGTTCTTGGGCACCGCTCCCGTTGATCACGCGGCCACCCGGCCGCGGGAGGCCACCGCGTCGGCGAGTTCTTCCAGCACCGCGACGGTGTCGTCCCAGCCGATACAGCCGTCGGTGATGCTCTGGCCGTAGGTGAGCGGTTCGCCCGCGACCATCTTCTGGGCGCCGGCGACCAGATGGCTTTCGATCATCATGCCGCGCACCCGGGTCTCGCCCGCGCGGATCTGGCCCGCCACATCGGCGACCACATGCGGCTGGCGCGCCGGGTCCTTGCCGCTGTTGGCGTGGCTGGCGTCGATGACGATGCGGGGATCGACGCCGGCCTTGAGCGCGGTTTGCGACACCGCCTCCACATCTCCGGCGCCGTAGTTGGTGCCGTTGCCGCCGCGCAGGATCACGTGGCAGTCGGCGTTGCCGGTGGTGTGCGCGATGGCGGCGCGGCCGTCGCTGGTGACGGCGGGGAAGTGATGCGGTTGGCTGGCCGCGCCGATGGCGTCCAGCGCCACCTTCACCCCGCCGTCGGTGCCGTTCTTGAAGCCCACGGGACAGGAGAGGCCCGAGGCCAGTTGCCGGTGGATCTGACTTTCAGTGGTGCGCGCACCGATGGCGCCCCAGGTGATCAGGTCGGAGAAATACTGCGGCGTGATCGGGTCGAGGAATTCGGTCCCCGCCGGCAGCCCCATGCGGTTGATGTCCAGCAGCAGGTGGCGGGCGATGCGCAGCCCCTCGTCGATGCGGCAGGTGCCGTCGAGGTAGGGGTCGTTGATCAGCCCCTTCCAGCCCACCGTGGTGCGGGGTTTCTCGAAATAGACCCGCATCACGATTTCCAGCCGGTTTGACAGCCGGGCGCGCTGTTCGGCCAGGCGCGCGGCGTAGTCGCGGGCGGCCTCGGGATCGTGGATCGAGCAGGGGCCGACCATCACAAGCAGCCGGTCGTCGTGATTTTCGAAGATTGCGCGGATGGCGTCGCGGCCCTCCAGCACGGTGCGGGTGACGTTGGCGTCGCGCGGCAGGGTTCGGATGACCTCGGCCGGGGTCGGCAGCGGTTTGAGGTCGAGAATGCGGAGATCCTGGGTTTCGGTGAGCATCGGTCTGTGTGGTCCTCTGAGGTTTGTCTGAGAGGGTCTGACCGGGCGCCTGAAACTGAAAAGCCGCCGGTCGGACCAGCGGCTTGAAGGGTCGGTGTGTTGCGTCTGTTTCGCTTACACGGTCACCTGCTTCCGCTGGGAGGAGCGGAACCAATAAAACGAGGTGGCAAAGGTGTAAGTCTTGGTCATGGGCTTTCGAATAGGGGATTTTCCGGCCGCTGTCACCATGGAATTTGCGGCGGCGGTGCGCGGGGGCCGGTTTGGCCTGTCGGATGCGGGCGAAACGGGGTAGAATTTGCGCGGGTCATTGCCGCCGCGGGCGGGACAGGGGGCGCGTCATGAAATTCTCCAGACTGTCGGAACGCCAGATCCTCAAGGCGCAGGCCGAGGGGCAACTGGAGGGCCTCAAGGGCGCGGGCAAGCCGCTGCCGCGCGCGGGCGGCGGCGATTATGCCGAGGAGGCGGGGTTTCGCATCATGGCCGAGGCCGGCGCCCTGCCCAAGGAGGTGGAGCTGCGCAAGGCGGTGCAGGCGCAGGCGCAGGTGCTGGCCGAGACCACCGACCCGGAGCGGCGCAAGGAAGAGATGCGCAAGTTCGCCGAACTGACCCAAGCGCTGGCGATCCAGGAAGAGGCGCGGCGGAAGTATTACGGCGGGTGAGAGGCAGTGGTGAGTTTCGCTCGAATAGCGCGCAATGCGCGCCGGGCGAGCGCCGGACCGGCCCCACGGTCTGGCGCTTTGTCGACGTGGGCGCGCTGCGTGGATTTCGTCCGGATTTGGCCGGGATAAAGCGCGTCGATCAACCGGTGCAGCGCCATCCCCCGGTCCGGCGCTCGCCCTCCGTTGCGCGAAGGCGGGATAGGAGCCGAGGGACGTTGACAGCCCGCCCATCCGGGTGCAGGTTTGCCGCACTCACCCGGGGGGTCCCGACAAGGGGCTGAGATTCTGCTGGTGCGGAGACGTGCAGCGCAGTGACCCGATGAACCTGATCCAGTTCATACTGGCGTAGGGATGGTGCACCGGCTGCGCGGCAATGTCCGTGATGTTTCGACAGGCGTACTCCACGCGGCCACTCTCCATTCAACGCGGAACTGGGTCTCCAATGCTTTGAGCTAGGAGGCTCCGACCCATGAAAGACCTTTCACCGACCGTCACCACCGGTCCGCTCCCGGCCTCGCGCCGGGTGTGGCATGCGGGCGGGATACATCCCGATATCCGGGTGCCGATGCGCGAGATCGACCTGCATCCCTCGGCGGGCGAGGCGCCGGTCACCGTCTATGACAGCTCCGGCCCCTATACCGACCCGGCGGCGGAGATTGCCATTGACCGCGGGCTGCCGCGGCTGCGCGAGCGCTGGATCGACGCGCGGGGCGATACCGAGGCCTACACGGGCCGGGTGGTGAAGCCGGAAGACAACGGCTTTGCCGAGGGCGCGCGGCTGGTGCCGGAGTTTCCGGTCCGCAACGAGCCGCGGCGGGCGACGGAGGGCCGGGCGGTGACGCAGATGGCCTATGCCCGCGCCGGGATCGTCACGCCGGAGATGGAGTTCGTGGCGATCCGCGAGAACCTGGGCCGCAAGGCGGTGAAGGAGGCGCTGGCGCGCGACGGCGAGGACTTCGGCGCCGAGATCCCCGATTTCATCACGCCGGAGTTCGTCCGCGACGAGGTGGCGAAGGGCCGGGCGATCATCCCGGCGAACATCAACCACCCGGAGGCCGAGCCGATGGCCATCGGGCGGAATTTCCTGGTGAAGATCAACGCCAATATCGGCAACTCCGCCGTCACCTCCTCGATGGCGGAAGAGGTCGAGAAGATGGTCTGGGCCACCCGCTGGGGCGCCGATACCGTGATGGACCTCTCCACCGGGCGCAACATCCACAACATCCGGGAATGGATCGTGCGCAACTCGCCGGTGCCGATTGGCACCGTGCCGCTCTATCAGGCGCTGGAGAAGGTCGGCGGCATTGCCGAGGATCTGAGCTGGGAGGTGTTCCGCGACACGCTGATCGAACAGGCGGAGCAGGGGGTGGATTATTTCACCATCCATGCAGGGGTTCGCTTGCACATGATCCCGATGACGGTGAACCGGGTGACCGGGATCGTGTCGCGCGGCGGCTCGATCATGGCGAAGTGGTGCCTGCATCATCACCGCGAAAGCTTCCTCTACGAGCATTTCGACGAGATCTGCGACATCGCGCGGGCCCATGACGTGTCGTTCTCCTTGGGCGACGGGTTGCGGCCCGGCTCGATAGCCGATGCCAACGATCAGGCGCAATTCGCCGAGCTGGAGACGCTGGGGGAGCTGACACAGATCGCCTGGGCCAAGGACTGCCAGGTGATGATCGAAGGCCCCGGCCATGTGCCGATGCACAAGATCAAGGAAAACATGGACAAACAGCTGCGCGAATGCGGCGAGGCGCCGTTTTACACGCTGGGGCCGCTTACCACCGATATCGCGCCGGGCTACGATCACATCACCTCCGGCATCGGGGCGGCGATGATCGGCTGGTACGGCTGCGCCATGCTTTGCTACGTCACCCCGAAGGAGCATCTGGGCCTGCCCGACCGCGACGACGTGAAGACGGGCGTGATCACCTACAAGATCGCGGCGCATGCCGCCGATCTGGCCAAGGGGCATCCGGCGGCGCAGATCCGCGACGATGCGCTGTCACGTGCCCGGTTCGAGTTCCGCTGGGAGGATCAGTTCAACCTGTCGCTCGATCCCGATACCGCGCGGGACTTCCATGACGAGACCCTGCCGAAGGAGGCGCACAAGGTGGCGCATTTCTGCTCCATGTGCGGGCCGAAATTCTGCTCGATGCGCATTTCCCACGATATCCGCGCCGAGGCGCAGAAGGAGGGGATGGCCAAGATGGCCGAGAAATTCCGCGAGGGCGGAGAGTTGTACATGCCGCTGGAGGACAAGCAATGAAGGACGCGATGACACAGACCCCCGGAGCCCTGTTGGCCGCGCTCAGGGCCGACCCGCCGCTGGTGCAATGCATCACCAATTACGTGGCGATGAATATCGCCGCCAATGTGCTGTTGGCGGCAGGCGCCAGCCCGGCCATGGTCTCGGACGCCGAAGAGGCCGGCGAGTTCGCCCGCATCGCCGGCGCGCTGACCTGCAATATCGGCACGTTGAGCGCGCCGTTTCTAGCCGGGATGCGCGCGGCCGTGGAGGGGGCGCAGGCGGCTGGCCGCCCCTGGGTGCTCGACCCGGTGGCCTGTCAGGCGACCGGGCTGCGGCGCCGGGCGGCGGCAGATCTTCTGGCACTGAGGCCGACGATTGTCCGCGGCAATGCCTCCGAAATCCTGTCGCTGGCGGGTGAGGCGAGCAACGGTCAGGGCGTCGACGGGCGCGATCCGGTGGCGGTGGCCGAGGCGGGCGCGCGGCGGCTGGCGCAGGCCAGCGGCGCTGTGGTCGCGGTGACCGGGGCGGTCGATTACGTCACCGACGGCAGGCGCGCGGCGCGGATCGCGGGCGGCTCGCCGTGGATGCCGCTCAACACCGCGCTGGGCTGTTCGCTGACCGGGCTGTGCGGGGCCTATGCGGCGGTGGCGGGCGATCCGTTCGACGCCGCCGTGGGCGCGCTGGCGCATTACGCGGTGGCGGGGACCCGGGCGCATGCGCGGGCGGAGGGGCCCGGCTCCTTCGGCGTGGCCTTCCTCGACGCGCTGCATGGGGTGACGCCCGAGGGGCTCGATGCCGGGGCGGAGATCGTCGCCGGTGCCGCGGTGCCTGCATGAGGCGGTTCGACCTTTCGGTCTATCTGGTGCTCGACCCCGGCCTTTGCGCCGGGGTCGGGATGGTGGAGACGGCGCGGCGGGCGGTGGCGGGCGGTGCCACCATGGTGCAGCTGCGCGACAAGGACGGAGGCACGGCACGGATGGTGGAGACCGGGCGCGCGCTGAAGGCGGCGCTGGCCGGGACCGGGGCGCGGCTGATCGTCAATGACGATGTGGCGGCGGCGGTGGCGATCGGCGCCGACGGGGTGCATGTGGGGCAGGGCGATATGAGCGCGGCGCAGGCGCGGGCGCGGATCGGGCCGCAGGCGATTCTGGGGCTGACGGTGGAGCGTCCGGAGCTGGCGGCCGCCGTCGATCCCGGCATGGTCGATTACATCGGCGCCGGGCCGGTGTTTGCCACGCCGACCAAGCTGGATCACAAGACGCCGGTCGGGTTCGACGGCCTGGCGGCGCAGATCGACGCCTCCCCGGTGCCGGCGGTGGCCATCGGCGGGCTGAAGGCACATCACGCGGGCGCGGCGCTGGGCGCCGGGGCGCGGGGGCTGGCGGTGGTTTCGGCCATCTGCGGCCAGCCGGACCCGGAAGCGGCGGCGCGGGAGATTGCGGCGGCGGTGGCGACGGCGAGGGGCTGAAGGCCGGAGCAATAGAGCGGAGGGATGTGCCTGCCTGGGCTGGCGCGACTGCGCCTGCCGAGGGGCAGGCAGGCGCAGCCCGGCGTAAACGCCGGGCGGGACATTGGGCTGGCGTACTGCCTTTACTTCCACAGCGCGTGGAAATGATGCAGCGGCCCATGGCCTTTGCCGACATCGAGTTGATCGGCTGCCGCCAGCGCCCCCTGCAGATAGCTCTTGGCGCGTCCCACCGCCTGTTCCATCGGCATCTGCGGCAAGAGCGCGGCGATGGCGGCCGATAGGGTGCAGCCGGTGCCGTGGTCGTTGGTCGTGGCGATGCGGGGGGCGGAGAAGCTCTGCGTGCCGGAGGGGCCGGCGAGCAGATCGGTGCTCTCAAGGCTGCCTGCCAGATGGCCGCCCTTCAGCAGCACCCAGTCGGGGCCGAGGGCGCGAAGCGCCGGGAGGGCTTCGGTCATCTGCTCTGGCGTCCAATCGTCCGAACGGTCCAGCAGCACGGCGGCCTCGGGCAGGTTGGGGGTGATCAGGGTGGCGAGCGGGATCAGCTCGGCGCGCAGCGCCGCCACCGCCTCCGGGTCCAGCAGGGGATCGCCACTCTTCGCGACCATGACCGGATCGAACACTACATTTCGGGCGCCATGCGCGCGCAGCCGGTCGGCCACGGCGCGGATGATGGCGGCGTTGGCGACCATGCCGATCTTGACCGCGTCGACGCGCACGTCTTCGAACACCGCGTCGATCTGCGCCGCGACGAAATCGGGCGCCAGCGCCGCCACGCCGCGCACGCCGCGGGTGTTCTGCGCCACCACGGCGGTGATCGCGCTCATCCCGTAGGCGCCGAGGGCGGAGAAGGTCTTGAGATCGGCCTGGATGCCGGCACCGCCGGTGGGATCGGTGCCGGCGATGCTCAGCACATTGGGGATCGGGGAGGGGGCTTTCATGGTGGCTTCCATCGGGGCCTCGCGTGGTGAGACCGGCATAGGACATGAGCCGACAACCCCGTCCCTTCGCCGGCATGATCCGGATCAGGTTCAAAGGGTCGCTGCGCTGCCTAGGGTATCGGCGTTTCGGCGCCCCGGCACGGCAGAATCTCAGCCCCCTGTCGGGGCTCCCCTCGGTGCCGGAAACCATAGCAGGAAAGGCCCCGGGATCAATCCGAAGCAGCCTGTGGGCGGGGCCGGGCGGCCTCTGCCCGATTGTCAAGAGATATCTATATGTTGACAGTCGCGCTCAGGGCATCTCTATATGATGTTGTCTTTGGTGCCCGTGACTCGTCGCGGGTGAAAAGGGAAGACCGGTGAAAATCCGGCGCTGCCCCCGCAACTGTGAGCGGTAAACCTCAGGCCCGATAAACCACTGGCGCTACAGGACGCGCCGGGAAGGGAGGGCCGGAGCAGAGAGCCGCAAGCCAGGAGACCTGCCAAGGCGAAACGAGACCAGGCCGGGCGGTGGGTCCGGGACGTTGCAAGGGATGCGCCCTGACGGTGCACCCCCGGGCGTCTCTTCCCCTCCGCTCCCAAGAAAAGAGACCGGACAAGGGGCACTGCCATGACCATCACCGTCTATTCCAAACCCGCCTGCGTGCAATGCACCGCCACCACCCGCGCGCTTGCCGCCAAGGGGATCGAGTACAACCTGGTCGATCTGACTGAGGACGAAGAGGCCATGGCCAAGGTCACCGAGCTGGGCTATCGCCAGGCGCCGGTGGTGATGGCGGGCGACGATCACTGGGCCGGGTTCCGCCCCGACAAGATCAGCGCGCTGGGCTGACGGCCGGGCCGATGGGCGGGCTGGTCTATTTCTCCTCGCGCTCGGGCAACACCGCGCGTTTCGTCGCCCGGCTGGGGCTGGTGGCGAACCGCATTCCGATCGAGGCGGAGGCACCGATGCCCGCCCCCCGCACGCCCTTTGTCCTGATCTCTCCCACCTATGCGGACGGGATGGGGCGGGGGGCCGTTCATAAACAGGTGATCCGGTTTCTCAACGATCCGGAGACCCGGCAATATCTCCGCGGCGTGATCGCCGGCGGAAACCGTAATTTCGGGGCGCTGTTCGCCTCGGCCGGCGATGTCATCTCGAAGAAATGCGGCGTGCCCGTGCTCTATCGCTTCGAGCTGGCCGGAACCGAGACCGACATCGCCCGCGTCAGCGAAGGATTGGACAAGTTTTGGAAGACGCAGTTCTCGACCGCGACCTGAGCGACAGCGCGCCCGCCAAGGCGGTGCCCGCCGAATGGCAGGGGCTGGATTATCACGCGCTGAATGCGATGCTGAACCTCTATGACGAAGAGGGCAAGATCCGCTTCGATGCCGACCGGATGGCGGCGCGGCAGTATTTCCTGAGCCATGTGAACCAGAACACCGTGTTCTTCCATTCGCTGGAGGAAAAGCTGCGCTACCTGGTCGAGGAAGGCTATTACGAGGCGAGCGTTCTAGAGCAGTACGAGCCGGAGTTCCTGACCCGGATCTGGGACGCGGCCTATGCGGCCAAGTTCCGTTTCCCCACCTTCCTGGGGGCGTTCAAATATTACACCAGCTACACGCTGAAAACCCGTGACGGCAAACGCTATCTGGAGCGGTTCGAGGATCGCGTGGTGATGGTGGCGCTGGCGCTGGCCCAGGGCGACGCGGATCAGGCGATGCGGCTGATGCAGGAGATCATCGGCGGCCGGTTCCAGCCGGCGACGCCGACCTTCCTCAATGCCGGCAAGGCGCAGCGGGGCGAACTGATCTCCTGCTTCCTGCTGCGGCTCGAGGACAACATGGAGAGCATCGGGCGCGGCATCAACTCCGCCCTGCAGTTGTCCAAGCGGGGCGGCGGCGTGGCGCTGCTTCTGACCAACATCCGCGAGCACGGGGCGCCGATCAAGGGGATCGAGAACCAGTCGTCGGGCGTCATCCCGATCATGAAGCTGCTGGAAGACAGCTTCTCTTACGCCAACCAGCTGGGCGCGCGGCAGGGGGCCGGGGCGGTGTATCTGAACGCCCACCACCCGGATATCCTGCGGTTCCTCGATACCAAGCGGGAAAACGCGGACGAAAAGATCCGCATCAAGACGCTGAGCCTTGGCGTGGTGATCCCCGATATCACCTTCGAACTCGCCAAGAAGAACGAGGAAATGTACCTGTTCTCGCCGCATGATGTGGAAAAGGTCTACGGCCGGCCGTTCTCGGAAATCTCGGTGACCGAGAAATATCACGAGATGGTCGACAACCCGCGGATCCGCAAGAAGAAGATCAACGCGCGGGCGTTCTTCCAGACCATCGCCGAGATCCAGTTTGAATCGGGCTACCCCTACGTGATGTTCGAGGACACGGTGAACCGCGCCAACCCGGTGTCGGGCCGGATCAACATGTCGAACCTCTGCTCGGAAATCCTGCAGGTGAACGAGCCGAGCGAGTTCGACGAGGATCTGAGCTACAAGCACCTGGGCACGGATATTTCCTGCAATCTCGGCTCGCTCAATATCGCCAAGACGATGGACGGCGGCGATCTGGGCGCGACGGTGGAGGCGGCGATCCGGGCGCTGAACGCGGTTTCCGAGATGTCGGCGATTGACTCGGTGCCCTCGATCCGGCGCGGCAATGACGAGAGCCACGCGATTGGCCTCGGCCAGATGAACCTGCACGGGTTCCTGGCGCGGGAGCGGATCCACTACGGCTCCAAAGAGGGGGTGGATTTCACCAATATCTATTTCGCCACCGTGCTCTATCACTGCCTGCGCGCCTCCAACGCTTTGGCAAAGGAGCGGGGGGCGAGTTTCGCCGGGTTCGAGCGGTCGAAATATGCCGACGGGTCGTTCTTCGACAAATACGTCGACCGCGACTGGCTGCCGGAGACCGATGAGGTCAAGGCGCTGTTCGAACGGTTCGGCGTCGAGGTGCCGAAACGGGAGGATTGGGCGGCCCTGCGCGAGGCGGTGATTGCCGACGGGCTCTATAACCGCAACCTGCAGGCGGTGCCGCCCACGGGTTCGATCTCCTACATCAACAACTCCACCTCCTCGATCCACCCGATTACGGCGAAGATCGAGATCCGCAAGGAGGGCAAGATCGGCCGGGTCTATTATCCGGCGGCCTTCATGAACAACGACAACCTTGAGTACTACAAGGATGCCTATGAGATCGGGGCGGAGGCGATCATCGATACCTATGCCGCCGCCACCCAGCACGTGGACCAGGGGCTGTCGCTGACGCTGTTCTTCAAGGACACGGCGACGACGCGGGATATCAACCGCGCCCAGATCTATGCCTGGAAGAAGGGGATCAAGACGATCTATTACATCCGCCTGCGCCAAATGGCCCTTGAAGGGACCGAGGTGCAGGGATGCGTGTCCTGCTCGTTGTGATCCCTTGGCCCGGGCCGCGCGTCCCGGGCCGTGCCTGCCCAATATGACCTCTGCCTGGGGAATGCTGCCATGAAAGACCTGACCCAAACCCGCCCCGTGCCCCGCGCCATCAACTGGAACCGGTTGCAGGACGACAAGGACCTGGAAATCTGGAACCGGCTGACGGTGAATTTCTGGCTGCCGGAAAAGGTGCCGCTGTCGAACGATATCCAGAGCTGGTCGCAGCTGACCGAAGAGGAACAGCGGCTGACCATCCGCGTGTTCACCGGGCTGACGCTGCTGGACACCATCCAGAACACGGTCGGCGCGCCGGCGCTGATGCCGGACGCGATCACCCCGCATGAGGAGGCGGTGCTGACCAATATCGCCTTCATGGAGGCGGTGCATGCGCGCTCCTATTCCTCGATCTTCTCGACGCTGTGTTCCACCGCAGAGGTGGACGAGGCGTTCCGCTGGTCGGAGGAGAACGCGCAGCTGCAGCAGAAATCGCGGCTGATCCTCGACGAATACGACGCCACCGCCAACCCGCTGCGCAAGAAGGTGGCGAGCGTGTTCCTGGAGAGCTTCCTGTTCTACTCCGGCTTCTACCTGCCGATGCACTGGTCGAGCCGGGCGCGGTTGACCAATACCGCCGACCTGATCCGGCTGATCATCCGCGACGAGGCGGTGCATGGCTATTACATCGGCTACAAGTTCCAGCGCGGGCTGGAGCGGCTGTCGGAGGCCGAGCGGGCGGAGATCAAGGATTTCGCCTTTGCGCTGATGTTCGACCTCTACGAGATCGAGAGCCGCTATACCGAGACGCTCTACGATCCGCTGGGGTTGACCGAGGACGTCAAGAACTTCCTCCACTACAACGCCAACAAGGCGCTGCAAAACCTTGGGTTCGAAGGGCTTTTCCCGGATGAGCTGTGCCGGGTGAACCCGGCGATCATGGCGGCGCTGAGCCCCAACGCGGATGAAAACCACGACTTCTTCTCCGGTTCCGGCTCGTCCTACGTGATCGGCAAGGCGGTCGCGACCGAGGACGAAGACTGGGATTTCTGATGGCCGGGCGGGACAGGCGCGACACGCTGGAGATCGTCCGCGAGTGGCATGAGAAATTCGCGGTGCCGGTGGTCGATGCGCCGGCGATCCCGGAGGACCGGGCGCAGATGCGGCTGGCCATCCTGGAGGAAGAGGTGGCCGAGCTGCGCGCGGCGGTGGAGGCCGGCGATATGGTCGAGGTGCTCGATGCGCTGTGCGATATCCAATACGTGCTGGACGGCACCTTTCTGGAGTTCGGGCTGCACGGGGTGAAGGCCGACGGGATGGCGGAGGTGCATGCCTCCAACATGTCGAAGCTGGGCGAAGATGGCCGGCCGGTGCTGCGCGCGGATGGCAAGGTGCTGAAAGGGCCGGGGTTTTTCCGGCCCGATCTGGCGGCGGTGCTGGCGCGGCTCGGCTAGGCAGACCATCAGACAGGCGGCCCGCCCGGCATTTGCGCCGGGCTGCGCCCGACCTCTCCCGGAGGGCGCTTTGGCGCTGTCGTGCGCCAATCCCTCGGCAGATTGCCATTGACGCGCGGACCTTGACCTGCCGTCGCTATGGCGCCCACCGGGTCGGGCGCTGCCCTCCGTGCATGGTACGGATGGGGCGGGAGCGGGGATAGGTGCCGACGCGAAGGGGGATGCAGCTGCCCGTTTTGGGCCGCGCGAAGGCCGGCGTGGCAGAAAACCACCCGCGGTTTGACGTTGTGCCAGGCTGGGTTCCGCACCTGGAACGCGGGGTTGGCCGAAGCCGCGACGCCGGATCCGGACGCGGCGGCGGGTTTAGCCGATCCGCAGCACCTGCCGCCTGCGGCCCCAGTCGCCCGGCGGGCCGTCGATCACACCCGGGAAGGCGGTGCCGCAGGTCGTGCAGTGGCCGTCCTCCGTCAGGTTCCAGTCCGACAGCCGGTACCAGTCGCGGCCGATCACCTGTTGGCCGCAGCACGAGCAATAGCTCGACTGCCCGTCCTTGTGATGGGTATTGCCGACATAGACGTGGTTCACCCCGGCGGCCTTGGCGATCTGCTGCGCCCGCAGCAGCGTGGCCTGCGGCGTGGCAGGCACGTCGGGCATGCGGTGGTCGGGGTGAAAGGCGGAGAAATGCAGCGGCACGTCCGGCCCCAGCCGGTCCACCACCCATTCCGTCATCTCGGTGAGCTCGGCGTCGCTGTCGTTCCAGCCGGGGATCAGCAGGGTGGTCAGCTCCACCCAGCAATCGGTTTCCTTCACCGCGTATTCGATGGTCTCCAGCACCGGCGCGAGATGCGAGGCGGTGAGCTTGTGGTAGAACGCCTCGGTGAACCCCTTCAGGTCGATATTCGCCGCGTCCATATGGGCGAAGAACTCTTCGCGCGGCTTGGCGGTGACATAGCCCGCCGTCACCGCCACGCCGCGGATGCCGCGCGCGTGGCAGGCCCGGGCGATGTCGACGGCGTATTCGTGAAAGATCACCGGGTCGTTGTAAGTGAACGCGACCGAGGCGACGCCCGCGCGCTCCGCTGCCTCGGCGATCATCTCGGGCGTGGCGAAATCCGTCAGGCTGTCGGTCTCGCGGCTCTTGGAGATCTCGTGGTTCTGGCAGAATTTGCAGGCCAGGTTGCAGCCCGCCGTGCCGAAGCTCAGCACCGGGGTGCCGGGCAGGAAGTGGTTGAGCGGTTTCTTTTCGATCGGGTCGATGCAGAAGCCGGAGGAGCGGTTGTAGGTGTCGAGCACGATGCGCTGCCCCTCGGCCTTGCGCACGAAGCACATGCCGCGCTGGCCTGGTTTCAGGGCGCAATAACGCGGGCACAGCTCGCAGACGAGCCGCCCATCCTCGGGGCGCGATGACCAGAACCGTGCGGTTTCCAAGATGACCTCTCCAAAATTTGTGATCACAACCCATATAGGGTGAAATCGCCCCGGCAGAAGAGGGGCGCGAACATTGGGGGAACGATGTCTGAACGCCATTGCCGATTTGCCGGTACTTTCTTTCCCGCCGACGGCGCGCAGCTCGCCGCCGAGGTCACGTCCCATCTTCGCGCCGCAGAGCAGGCCGCCCCGGCGGGCGCCGCCGCGCCGCGCGCCATCGTTTCGGCCCACGCCGGATATACTTATTCGGGGCGCTTCGCCGGGCTGTCCTTTGCCTCGGTGACTTGGGCACCGGACCGGGTCGTGGTGATCTCGCCCTCGCACCGGCACGTGTTCCGCGGCCTCGCCTACCCGTCGCAGGCGGCCTATGCGACGCCGCTGGGCCCGGTGGCCATCGACCGGATGGCCTGTGCGGCGCTGTCCGAGGCGGGGCTCGCGCATGAAGAGGACGCCGCACATGACAACGAGCACGGAATCGAGACCCAGCTGCCGTTCATCCGCACGCTCTGGCCCGGGGCGCAGGTGGTGCCGCTGGTCTGTGGCGAGGTGCCCGCGGCGCAGGTCGCGGCGGCAATCGACGCGCTGGAGGCGCCCGAAACGCTGGTGGTCCTTTCCTCCGATCTCAGCCATTTCCTGACCCAGTCTGCCGCCCGCGAAAAGGACGCCGAAACCGCCCGTTTGCTGGAGACGGGGGCGGCGGCCGGGCTGACCCCGTACCACGCCTGCGGCGCCAAGGGCCTGCAAGGCTGGCTGATGTCGCAGGCCGGGCAGGGGGCCAAGGCGCTGCGGCTGGGGATGGGCGACAGCGGCGATGTCGCCGGCGACCGCTCCCGCGTGGTCGGCTACGGGGCCTGGGCGTTTTATCCCATCGACGCGGCGATGCTGACCCCCGGCGCGCAGGCCGAGCTGCTGGGGCTGGCCCGCGGCGCGATTGCCGGGCGGCTGGGGCAGGGGACGGCCCCTGCGCCGGAGCGCGGCGCGTTTCCGTTGCAGACGCAGGCGGCCAGCTTCGTGACGCTGACCCGGGACGGGCAGTTGCGCGGCTGCATCGGCTCGATCTCGGCGCACCGGCCGCTGGCGGCGGATGTGGCCGAAAATGCCGTCGCCGCGGCGTTCCGCGACCCGCGGTTCGCGCCGGTGACGGCGGGGCTGCTGCCCGACCTGCGGATCAAGGTCGCCGTGCTCAGCAAGGCGCAGCCGATGAAAATCGCCGATGAGGCAGAAGCGCTGGCGCGGATCGAGCCGGGGCTCGACGGGCTGATCCTGTCCTCGGCCGGGCGGCGCGGCACCTTTCTGCCGGCGGTCTGGGACAGCCTGCCGGAGCCGCGCGCCTTTCTCGACGCGCTGAAGCTCAAGGCGGGCCTGCCGCGCGACCACTGGGCGGAGGATCTGACCCTGCACCGGTTCCGGGTGGAAAGCTTCGGCGAGCCGGAGCTGGCCGCCTGATACCCCCGATGCGGGGGCTTCGGGCCGGCAACCGGGGCCTCAGGCGAGGTGCCGGTCGCCGCCGTCGATGATCTCGATCGCCATGCGCGCCAGCATGGGGATCGACGCGGCCATCTTGCGGCCGCGCTCGGCGTCGGAGGCATTGCCGTCGAGGACCCTGCGATAGACCCCGTCGAGAATCGCCGCGAGCCGGAAGAAGTTGAAGACCAGGTAGTAGGACCAGTGCGGGATGCCCCCGATCCCGGCGGCCTCGCAATACATCGCCAGATACTCCTCTTCCGTCGGCAACCCCTCGGCGGCGCGGTCGATGCCGCCCAGGCCGCGGAACACGCCCTGGTTCGGCAGGCGCCACTGCATGCACTGGTAGGAGATGTCGGCGAAGGGATGGCCGATGGTCGAAAGCTCCCAGTCGAGGAAGCAGAGGATCTCGGGGCGCGTCGGATCGAAGATCATGTTGTCGATCCGGTAATCGCCATGCACCAGCGCGCTGCGGTCGTCGGCCGGGCAGGGGGTGTCGCCCAGCCAGGCGATCACGCGGTCCATGTCCGGACGCCGTTCGGTCTCGCTGGCGCGGTACTGGGTGGTCCAGCGGGCGATCTGGCGCTCGAAATAGTTGCCGGGCCGGCCGAAATCGGCAAGGCCGACCGCCTCCGGGTCGACGCGGTGCAGAGCGGCGAGCGCACCGGCCATCGCCGCGTAATAGGCGCGGCGGTCGGGCCGGGGGATTTCGCTCAGCGCGGGGTCCCACAGGACCCGGCCGTCCACATGGTCCATCACGTAGAAGGCCGCGCCGATCACCTCGGGGTCCTCGCACAGGTGGATCATGCGCGCGACCGGGACATCCGTCCCTTTCAGCGCGTCCTGCACGCGGTACTCGCGCTCGATCGCATGGGCCGATTTCAGCAGCGTGCCGAACGGCTTGCGGCGCAGCACCGCGCAGGCGTTCTCGAAGTCGAGCCGATAGGTCGGGTTGGACTGGCCGCCCTTGAAACGGTGAACGCCGGTCAGCCGCCCGGCCTCGGGCCAGACATCGGCGAGGTAGGCGCCCAGGCGGGCTTGGTCGAAATCGGTATCGGAGTGGTCGGGCATCGTTACTTTCTCAGGGATTCGGTGATGCCGGCCAGGGCATCGGGGTCGACGAAGTCGAGAACCGGCGCATCGAACACGGCGCCGGCCATGATGCAGCCCCGCTTGAAGTCATCCATGTGCTTCAGCATCCATCGGGCGGCGTTTTCGGGATCGTTCGCCGCGATGGCGTCATAGATGCGCTGATGCGCGGCGATCAGGCGCCCGGTCGACTGGGCGAGGCGGGTGATAACGAAATCGCTCGACGCATAGAGCAGCAGGCCGAGCGGATCGCGGGCCAGCGTCAGCGCGCGGTTGTTGGCGGCCTGGGCGATCAGGCGGTGAAACTCCATGTCGATATGCACGATGGTCTTGGGGTCGTCGCGTGCGGCCCGCGTCTGTTCGATATTCGCCGCCAGCTCGTCGAGCAGCGGTTTCGAGATGCTGTCGCTGGCCAGCCGGCCGGCCAGCGCCTCAAGCTCGCGCTGGACCCGCCACAGCTCTTCCAGGGTGATGTTGTTGAGCGTCACCGAGCGGATGATGTTCTCCGACGACCGGCTGGGGTCGGGCGCGGTGACGACCAGCCGGCGGGCGCTGTTGCGGGTCACCAGGCCGCTCTGCTCAAGCAGCCGGATGCCCTCGCGCACGGTCGAACGCTTGACCCGGAACATGTCGCAAAGCTCCGCCTCCGTCGGAAGCGGCTCGTTGATTTTCAGCTCGCCGCGAAGAATGGCGTCTTCCAGCTGATGAAAGACTTCCCGGTAGGAGGTCTGAATGATGATCGGCCGCGCCTTCATGGTCCCGCCCCTGAGTCTCGGAGTGCTGCGCTGAGATAGCGGCCGCGAAACCCTCTTGCCACAGGCAGCGCATCGGATAGTAATGAAATCTGATTGTCTGACAAGGGGACATTGAGCAATATCAAGGCCAGGGCGAAATGACATGGATAATCAGGGAGTATCGCCGCCCTGTGCGGCGCCCTGCGGGCGTGCGGGGCATGCCATGACCGGGCAGGCGAACGGTGACGCCGGCGGTCCGGCCGCAATGTAACTGCCCCATTCCGGGGCCCAGAGGATGATGCAATGGAATTCAGCTATTCGGACAGGTGCAACGCGTTGAGGCAGGAACTGACGGGCTTCATGGAGGACCATGTGATCCCGCGCGACCGGCTCTGGCACAAGGAGGTCAAGGCGGGGCAGTTCCCGGTCTCCTTCATGGAGGATCTCAAGGCGCTGGCGAAATCGCAGGGGCTGTGGAACCTGTTTTTGCCGTCGCTGCGCGAGGACGAGCCGGGGCAGGGGCTGAGCAACCTCGACTACGCCCCGCTGGCCGAGATCATGGGCCGGGTGTTCTGGTCGTCGGAGGTGTTCAACTGCAACGCTCCGGACACCGGCAACATGGAGCTGCTGCACATGTTCGCCACGCCCAAACAATACGAGGCCTGGCTGAAGCCGCTGCTGGTCGGCGAGATCCGCTCGGCCTTCTGCATGACCGAGCCCGATGTCGCCTCCTCCGATGCCACCAATATCCAGACCAGCATCCGCCGCGACGGCGACGATTACGTGATCAACGGTCGCAAGTGGTTCATCACCAATGCGGCGCATCCGAACTGCCAGATCCTGATCGTCATGGGCAAGACCGATCCGGAGGCGGAAACCCACCGGCAGCAGAGCATGGTGCTGGTGCCGCGCGACACCCCCGGCGTGACCGTGGTGCGCAACATCAACATCCTCAACCACTTCTCGCCCGAGGGCCATTGCGAGGTGCGGTTCGAAAACGTCCGCGTGCCGGCGGAAAACCTGCTGGGCTCCGAGGGCGACGGCTTCATGATGGCGCAGGCGCGGCTGGGGCCGGGGCGTATCCATCATTGCATGCGCTCGATCGGCCAGACCGAGGTGGCGCTCGACCTGCTGTGCGACCGGGTGCAGGAGCGCAAGACCTTTGGCAAGCATCTGTCAGAGCGCGACACCATCCTGGAATGGATCGCCCGCTCGCGCGTTTCCATCGAACAGGCCCGGCTGCTGGTGCTGAAAACCGCCTGGCTGATCGATCAGGGCGGCGCCCGCAACGCGCGCAAGGAGATCTCGATGATCAAGACGCTGATCCCGCAGGTGCAATGCGAGGTGACCGACCGCGCCATCCAGGTGTTCGGCGCCATGGGCCTCAGCCCCGACACGCCGCTGGCCGATATCTTCACCTGGGGCCGGGCGTTGCGGCTGATCGACGGTCCGGACGAGGTGCATCTGCGCTCGATCGCGCGGATGGAGCTGAAGGAGCGGCGCGAAAACCTCGGCGCCTCGATGAAGTACCTCTATACCGAGTGACCGCCCGCCGCCCCGGTCCGGGGTGGGCGGCAGAGACGGGGCCGGCGCCGGCGGTGCCGGCCCTTTCGTTTTGCGGACCGCGCCGCTCCGGCGGCCGTCCCATCTTTCCGCCAGCGCGTCGGAATGCTACCCGTGGGCTTGCAAAACTGCCCCCGAAGCGACCATATCCGCCGCACGTCCTGCGTGGAATGCGCGCAAGCGACCGTGTAAGAGCCCCGAAAGACCAGGCCGGAATGTCATGCAGGCGACTGAGAAAACCAACGCAAACGTAGTCCGGGCCGCCCGCCTGTCCGTCGCGCCTATGATGGACTGGACTGGTTGATGATAAAAATCAGTAGGTTGAGAGCCGTCTTGTGCAATATTTGTGCAACTTAAAATCGGCTTCTGGCGTGCTCTGTCGGGTGTTCTGCGGTTCAAATAATTTGATCCAATTGCGGCTCGTCCGACAGGGCAAAACCCACATTCGCCTGAAGACAATCAAAATGGGCTAACTCCGTACTTGGGAGATGCAGCGCAAAAATTTTAGGTGGGATCAGGGCCGACTTGGGGGTAGTGGTGGTCAGGAAACCGATCCTCCAAGACTCAAAAGCGCGCCGATGCCAATTTTTTTTGCAGCTTCTTCTTTGAGATATTCTGCTTTCCGTTGATCTCATCAATGGTACCCGCGGTCTTTACCCGGCTTCCATAACGCCCGGAAATCAAGCGCAATGTATAGCCCGCTACATGCCAATCTCCGGTGAAATTCTGGAGGCATTAATCGCTGGAGTAAGACTCTAACAGGGTCATGAAAATCAATCGTTCGCATTCAAAAGTGTCATGGATAAAGGACCGTTTTTAAACGAATGCAAGTAGGTGCTCTCTCGTTTTGCTCGTCCCGAAACCCTTTGTTTCCCTGTACTGAGCGCGATCTGAGAGGTTCCACCGGCAGTCGCCCGCGCACACTATATAAAGAGCGAAGGCAACCGCCACAAAATCGCTTGGGTAATGTGCAAAAGAAGAGTATTTTGCACATATGAAACCCCAAGGAGCCGCTTTGACAGATGATTTCGATGACCCCCTCATCACCATCGAGGAGGATGAAGAGGCTCACGAAGAGTGTCGCGTTTAGTTCCCGATTTCAATTGAAGCAGTAAGCTGAAACTGAAGCGCTGGAATTTCACCTTAGCGCTTCACTAACGCGTCAAGATTCCTGAGCTTCACAGCCCTGCGGCTTTGGTCAGGTTCACCCGGAACCTGTCGCGTCTGCGCTGGTAGCGCCGGGTCATCTCGGCCGACGCATGTCCGAGTTGCTTTTGAACATAGCGCTCATCAACCTCTGCCGACGAGGCGAGCCCGGCGCGCAAGGAATGGCCAGAGAACATTGCCAGTCGTTTGGCTTCCGGCAAATCGGATCTGACGCCGCTCTTCAGAACGGTTGCCTTGATCAGCCGTGCGACGTGCTTGTCGGAAAGGCGGGCCTCGAGCGCACGTTTGCCATCCCGCGATGTGCGCACGAAGACCGGCCCGAATTCGATCTTTGCAAAATACAGCCATTGCTCAAGTGCGTGGACAGGACAGGTCTGGTCGCTTGAGCCGCGCCCGACCTCAACCTCGCGCCACCCGGTCTTGGCGTTCAGCGTCAGCAGAGCGCCATCTTCGAAAATCTCGATCCAACCGCCGGAGTCCGGTGTATCATCCTTGTGCACGTCAAGGCTCACGATCTCGGAGCGACGGAGACCTCCAGCATAGCCCAGAAGTAAGATCGCCCGGTCTCGAAGCCCGCGGAGATCGTAGGGCAGGGCGGCCACCATTGCCTTGATGTCCTCAGGCAGGATCGCTGCCTTCTGGACCGGCGGGCGTGCATGCTTGCGTTTGATCCCGGCCAAAACCGTGGCGATGTGGCGGTTCTTGCGATCAAGAGTGAACCCGCGCTGCCTGTAGTTCCAGGCAAGCCCCGAAAGACGACGCTCAATCGTGGAAACCGAGAGGGCAGGGGCCTTCCCACCCGGTGCAGCCAGATCAGCCAGATAAAGCCCGACCATCTCGGGCGAGGGGGGCAGGGGATCCGTGCCTTTCAGCCGGCACCAGCGGGTGAAGTGTTTCCAGTCGGCCGCGTAGGCCTTGTTGGTGTTCTCGGCCGTCGAGGCTTCAGCGTAATCGCGCGCGGTGTCGATCAGCCGGTCTAGCGCGCCGGAGCCGGCCACATGAGCGGGCAGAGCGATTGAGGCTCGGTCCCGAGAGGTTCTCTCGTCGTGTTCGTCACTGTTCGGCGCGGTATGGGGTGCTGAGCTCGAAATCTCGGACTCTGACCCGCCCGAACCCTCGATTTTGGTGCTGCTATTTGTGAGACTACCCATGTTTTTGAGCATGTCATTTTTCCGTCCGATAACGCAAGGTTATCGGACATTATTGAAGATGCAAAGATGGGGCGGTTAGTGTGCTATTTTCTAGCAGAAAGCGCCGTGCCAATGTAGGCTCTGTGCATGACATTTGCCCGACCGGATCACATCAGCGCCCTCGACACGCTACCCCGGATGCCCGCCTGGGTCACCTCCGCGCGCGATGAAACCCTTGAAGATGTTGCGTTTTTGTCGGGCGCGGCGCTGAACCATCTGCATCTTGTGCTGGGACATGCTGAGGTGCCCCAAGCCTTGTTGCGGGAGCGGCTGGCGCTGCGGGCGGCCGAGGCTTGCGTGGCGTTTTCGAGCCGGCCGGAGCGGGCAAGGGAGCTGCGCGACGTGATGCATCTGCTGCGCCCCGGCGACCTGCCCGGCCCGGCAGGCGAAACCTGTCTGGCGTGGCGTCGCGCCACGGAAAGGCCGGTGACCGTGCAAGCTCTGGTCCGGGCGCTGCCTGAACTTCAGGGTGATCAGATCGCGAGTTGGCTCGATGCCGGGCAGGGGGCAACGGTCAGTCGCGCGGCAATGGTGCTGGAGGCGGTACTGAACGATGCACCCCGTGCCGAGGTGCCCGCGCTCGTCCTGGCTGACGCGACCCTCGCTCAGGCGCTCGGGTGGAGCCATGTCCTGCCGCTTCTGGCCGCAGGCCTGAAACGCGCCGACATGCGCAAGCGAGGCGAAGACCTACGCTCGGCTTGTCATCGTGCGCTCGTCTCATCGGCGGTCGATGCCGTGCGTCTCTCAACTGACCTCGCGCGGCGGGCAGCGCATCTCAAAGCGGTCGCGCCGAAGCTGCGCGCCAAAGGCGCAGAGGCCGCCGTCGAGATGTTCCTGGCCCAAGATGCCGTCGCGCCTGCGGCCCTCCCACTACCGGACCGGTCCGCACGGCGGCTCTGTGACCGGTTGGTCGATCTCGGCGCGGTGCGCGAGTTGACCGGCCGCGACACGTTCCGGCTCTACGGGATCTGAGCGATGGCCAGGGATCACGCCGAAACTGACTTCGATCGGGAACTGAACGATCTGCCAGCCGAATTGCGCTGGCGTGAATGGATGCGGCGGATTGAAGCCGTTCTCTTCGCCAGTGCATCGCCGGTGCCGCGCGAGGACCTCGCGCGCGTGGTGGGGCAGGGGGCTTCGGTCGATCTGTTGGTCGAAGACCTGGTCGCCGATCTCGAAGGACGATCCTTCGAAGTGGCGCAGGTGGCCGGCGGCTGGATGTTGCGCACGCGGCCCACCTACGCCCCGGCGATCAGGGCCGCTGCGGATGTGGGCGAACAGCTTCTGGACCTGGACGAATACGATGTCGCGGTGCTCGCTGCCATCGCCTACCACCAGCCGGTCACACGGGACGGGCTGAAGGACATCTTCGGCAAGGAGATCAGCCGCGATCTGATCGGGCGACTGCATGCGCGCGGGTTGATCGGAACCGGCCCACGGTCGCCGCGGCGTGGAGCACCCTATACCTATGTGACGACGGAGCAGTTCCTGGTCGCGTTCGATCTGGAGTCGCTGCAGGACCTGCCCGATCGGGAGCAGATGGAGGATGCAGGGGTCATCAATTCGCAGGCATAGCCGTTGCCAATGATGTGCGGCGGTTTGAATGAAGGCGAACGATGACCTGTTGTAATTCCGCCAAATCAGGATGTCTGGAGCGCGTCTTTGTTCCCGGTGTGATCTGTGACGTGATCTCTGCACTCAATGACGCCACCAAGTCGGAATGCTTGGGCGCAGCCCGTGCAATGCGGGTCAAGAGATCAATTGCAGGATGCACGGAACGTTTTTGGACGTGCGTCATTCCATCGGCCAACTGGCGGAACAATTCGTAGCGGACCCGGTGCGGCAAGCGCGAAATTGACGTCGGCTGGCCATTGAACGTGAAACAAGCCGCCCCAAGCATGGCGGGCAGGGATGTCTTTCCATGCCGTCCATGTCCCGCAACATGCATTCGAAGCAAATCGTCGATGAGCCGTTCGAGACGCTGCACATCATACTCGGCGGGCAGGGTGGGTTTTCGGAGATCAGCATCACACCAGACGCAGAAATGTTGCGGCAGAAGCCGGTTCTGTCGAGCAGGCGCAATGCCGCCGCCGCAGGCAGGGCATTGGTCGCGCAAGCGGCATCCATGCCGAAAGCAGGAAACGCGCGTCGCCAGGCTCCAGCCGCGCCGGAAGAACGGTGCGCGATCCTCTTTCAGGCATGCCGGGCAATATTGCAGGCGATTGACCCGAGCGGTCGATGTGCGGGCATCTCCTGATCCTGTGATCAGCCGCACTCGCAACCGGGCCAGCGGGTCGCGGTGCAAAGCCAGGCCATCAATCTCCTCGGCGGGCAACCGGGTTCGCTCGACCAGCAAACTGAGGACCCGTCCGGGAAGATTTCGGTCAAGCTTCGCAGACCAATCTGCACCTGCGACATCCAGAACCCGCCCAAAATATTGAGGAGGAATTCCATTGGCCATGGCCAGCCGATGCAACCAGCTCGACAGCAACTCTCCGGGTACCGGTGCGACAACGACGGGCCAGCCTTGCCCCACCTCGTTGCCGTAGTCGCGCGCAGGTGTGACTGTGATCTCGGACGCAGACTGGTTCACATCATTTCGCGGCGCAAAGGAGCATTTCGGCGTTTCGACAGGGGCGTATAACCAAGAGTGGTGATGGTCGCTTCAGAAATGTGTTCCTCGCCGTTTCTTATCGCCTTGATAGCCGCGTTGCTCACGATATCGACGACCTCTCCGATCAAGCCCTCTGACAAATCATGGATGATCTCGGCCAGTGACGGTCGCGACAGGTCCGAGGCTCGGGCGAGAGGCATGCTGGTCTCAAGACTATCGAGGAGCGTCGCGAAATCCTCGTCATACGCCCATCTGGGAACAGGGATCGTATCGAACCGCGATCCCATTTCCTCGGTGTCGTGTACCGCGTCATAGACCGCAACCTCGCCAACCAGTACGGGCGAAATGTCGTGGACACGTGCGATACGGCGCAGGAACGAAAAGATAGCTTTCACGTCCTGTCGGCGCCCTCGAAGGGCGCTGTGAAACTCATCGAAGATGAGCAGGCGGGGTTTCAAGCTGTCCAGCAAATGATCCACCTGCTCGCCCGCGCGCGACAGGCTCCGCCAACCAGATGCCTGAGGCGCGCGCAACCCGGCAAGAATGCTGGCATAGAAGTGAGACAGTCCGGCACCTTCTCGGGTCTGGATCACCCAGATCCTTTGACGTTCTGACTGCCGCAAATGTTCAATCGCAAAGCGTTCGGCGATCATCGTCTTGCCATTGTGATAGGGGCCTGTCAGCAAGAGCCCTCTGGGACGCAAGGTTACTGGCCGATCGAGTAGCAGACTCATGGCGTTATGGGCGCGACTTGCCACCGGATGGCTGATCCAACGGGCCGTCCGGATATGGGCGATGCGGCACGCGTCACCGGCATCAAGAAGTGATGCGGCGGAGTCCAGGAGGTGATCAGTCATTTCACCAATCCTCAACCGGAAAGACGCGGCGCGGGCGCTCAGGGTCAGGCGTTTCGCGGATTGGTGTCGGGGAAGAAGTGAGGCTCTGGTAGGGTTTCGGCGCATGAGCCGCATGCCTGGCCCGTGCGACTTCCTTCAGCCTTTGCTTCTTCGATGCCGAGGCATCTACGGTCGCCGCGATTTCGCGGCGGATCGCGGTCTTCTCCTCGATCGGGCGTCGGCCGGTTTCGCGCGCTCGGCTTCTCTCGGCCCTGTGCTGCCAGAGGGTGACCGCCTCAAGCAGTCCATCCCGCCGCTCCACAGGGCGCCAGGCTCCCGTATCGGGATCCTTGATGTAGATGTGACTAATGTCCCGAGGATCATAACGAACATCGAGAGCACCCAATCGATCACGGCGGGCGACCAACGGGCCCAACCATGGATCGAAATAGTCGTTGGCAAACAGGCTGACACCCTGAGGTGAAATCCTGCGTGTCTTGTTCGGGAGAAAGCTGAGCAGAACATCGAAAGGGTTGTCTTCCGGGCCGTCCGGCTGACGGCATTTTCGTTCCCATTCATTGGTCGGGACTGTCAGCTTGCGTTCATTCTGGCTAAGATTGTGATCGATAATCGCCAGCGCGATACAGCGTTCGAGGTCTGCAAAGTTGAGCCTCGCACGGTCTTCGGACAGATACTCACCCCGATCCGCGATGGAACGCCCGGTCTTGCCAGGCAGGGAGCGCAGCACCGTATTCACCTTGCCTAGAAGCCGTTCGACAACCCCGCCACGATGGACGGTCCCCTTGTTCCGGCTTTGAATTGCAATGCCGTACTCGGCACAACCCCGGATGAAACTGGTGCTTCTGAATTCCATGGCGGAATCCACGACGACCTTCTTCGGGCGGCCAAACATCGGCCAGGAATGATTGATGTCGCGCGCTGCCAGCCAGTCCTCCTTGCGGCACATCGCCTGCGCCAGACAGAGGGCAACCGACAGGCGTGAAGGCTGCTCAAGGGTCAGGCAGAAGCCGATAATCGCGCTTGTTGCCACATCGGCAGCGATAGTGAGATAGGGGCGTCCGACATAGATGCCCTGATCATCAATGACTTCCACAAACTGGATGTCGGCAGGGGTATGATCGATCTGGACGACGTCGAGAGCGTGTTTGGCCCGGATATAGCCCGGGCGCGGTTTCAGACGCCGCAGTCTTTTCCCTCCTGAATCTCGCCGTCGGGCAATCTCCTCGGGCGTGAACAGTCGCGGGATACGCTTGGATACGGTGACATAGGCAGGCGGATCAAAACCATCGCTGACACAACGGGTGCGGATTTCATCGACAATCGGCGCAAGGTCCGGTTGCTCGGGCTGAAGCCACATCTCCCGAAGCGTTGCCGAAATGATTTCCTCAACAGCCGGGCTGATCCTTGCGCGCCTCGCCCCACCTGTTCTTGGCAGCAGCGAAGAAACCCGGCGCTCGGTGCGGTATCGGCGCAGCTGGTTGTAGATTTGGCGCGTCGAGAGACGCAATTCGGATGCGGCCCGAGCAACTGCGGTGCGCATAGGCTCTTGCCCGTCCAAAATGCGATCCAGTTCTCGTCCGATGCGCGTTGCCCTGGCCCAAGCCTCGTCAGAAGCTTCGTATTCGTGCGGCGTCATGAACCCGCCGCTCCACGGTTTCTAAACCCCATTTTCTGCCCCAGTTTCTCGCTTGTTGAAACGCGAGTTAAGAATTGAAATCGAAACGTAAAATATCGCGTCGGATTACGCTTCATCGTACTGGAATCCTGTAAGAAATTTTTGATGAAACGGCAAAGCAATTGCGACAGAGGACGACCTGTGGTTCCTGCCCGGTCCAATGGATGGGGAGCCGGATTATCTGCCGCCTGGACCGAGGGCAGAGCTGCCTGAAACCGCAGTCCTCGACGATTGGCGGAAGGCAGAGGCAGGCAATGCCGCCCATCTCGCCCGTGTGGCTGGTCGGATTGGCGCGCTGGATGATCGTCTGCACCGTGGCCCGGACGGCTGGCGGCATAGGCTCGCGCTGATGGAGGCGGCAGACCTCAGCTGGTTTGTGGGCGATCGAATTGGCCCGGATCGGCTGGCGCTCTGGACATCCATGCGCTTGTCCGGGGCGCAGAAAGACACCGCAGCGCTCGCGCGTGTCGGATGGGCGGTGCGGCGTCTTGCCGGCGGTCCCGGACCCGAGGTGGACCTATCCGCTTTCCTCGATCGCCGTGACCCTGAAAACATGGCGGATGAAGCCGAGCCCTTCGCGGATCGCGCCTGCGGTTGGCTTGACCTGATGGCGCAAGCCGCCAATCTGCACCCGATCACGCGCGCTTGCCTGGGCTTCCACCTCTGGAGTCTCGCCGGCCTCGGACAGCATGGCGACAGGATGGAAGCGGCGGTCACCGCTGCGCGGATCGCATCGAGTGAAGGGAAAGGGGCAGTCTTTGCGCCTCTGGCAATGGGCGGGGCAGGGGGGCTACGAGCCGGTGGTCCACCGGTCGACCGTCTCGCGCGTTGGCTCGACGGCATCGAGACGGCATGCCTGACAGCGATGCGGCACCTTGACGATATCGAAGCTTGGGCTGCGCGGGCGGAGGCCGAGATGACGCCGCTTTCAGGCAAGACACCCCCTTCCTTGCGCGCTGTGCTGACCGAATGGCCGCTCGTTTCGGCCCCGATGGCCGAGGCCCTGACGGGCGCCAGCCGTGCCGCCGTCCAGCGCAACCTTGCCTGGATGGAAATGCGAGGCCTGATCTGCGAGGTGACAGGGCAAGGGCGTTTCCGGATGTGGCGGCTTGCAACTTAGGTCTTGCTCGTCGTCCGGAGGACAAAAATTTACGTTTAGGTCAAAACAGCCGTACGCTACGCTTGTAGAGATTCACGCATCGAGCCCATGAAGACCAATCTTACGTGGTTGATGGCTGTCCGTAAGGGAGAAAGTAAACTTGCCTGCGTCCTGTCTTGGCCTTGATCCACAACTTAGAAATGCGTGGCCCAGCGGGGATGGCTCTCGTCGATGATCAAGGCGTGGCTGTGCCTGCGATGCCCTTGCAGATGGGGGTGATCAAGCGGCAGATTGTCGTGGGTATGCTCTACCTCGACAGGATCGTTTGCGGGCCAGAGCTTCAATGCAACAAGCATTCCAATGCCAGCGAGGAGGGCCAGTCCGGCCAGCGCGGGAATGACGCCATAGACCGTCAGCATCCAACCCGACAATGGATAGGTCACCAGCCAGCAGGCGTGGGACAGCGCGAATTGCGCTGCGAAGAGTGCCGGGCGGTCTCCGGCATGGGCGGACCGGCGCAGCAACCGGCCCGAAGGGGTTAGGACGGCGGAATACCCAAATCCCACCAGCAACCAGGCTGCCAGAAGGATCGACCAGCCGAGCCCGGCTACGAGAACCGTCATTCCCAGCCCCAGAAGTGTCGCCACCATCAGCAGCGCGCCACCGAACATCACAGGCCGGTCCGGCAACGCATTTAGAACACGCGGCAAAGCCAGAGCGGCCGTCATGGAGCCCGCACCGAAGGCGAACATCGTCCAGGCCAGTGCGCTCTCGGACAGGCCGAGCACTCCGCGCACCAGAACGACGGTATTGACCAGCACCATCGCGCCTGCCGCCGCCGCCGCGAGGTTCAAGGCCAGAAGCCCGCGAAGGCGCGGGGTGGCCAGATAAATGCGGATGCCGCGCGTGGTGCGGTCATAGACGCCGCGCGGCTCGGATGGACGGGGGCTCGGCAGCAGCACCGAGACGACCAGGAGCGCCGAGGCGGTAAAACCTACCACTGTGCCGATGAACAGCGCGTTGTATGACATCACTGCCAACAGAAGCGCGGCTAGGGTCGGACTGACGATGTTTTCCAGATCGTAGGCCAGCCGGGACAGCGACAACGCGCGGGTATAGCGCGCCTCTTCGGGCAGAACGTCCGGGATCGTCGCCTGAAAGGTCGGCGTGAAGGCGGCGGAGGCCGATTGCAGCAGGAAGATCAGCACATAGACCTGCCAGACCTCGGTCACGAAGGGCAATGCCAGCGCGACACCCGCCCGCACCAGATCGAGCGTCACCAGCAGCGCGCGACGCGGCACACGGTCCGCGAACGCTCCGGCAATGGGTGCGATGCCCACATAGGCCATCATCTTGATCGTGAAGACCGTGCCCAGCACCATCGCCGCGTCGTCCCCCGCCAGATCGAATGCCAAAAGCCCAAGGGCTACTGTCGCGAGTCCAGTTCCCAGAAGGGCGACGACCTGCGCCAGAAAAAGATGACGGTAGGTGCGGTCGGAAAGGATATCGAGCATGGCGAGCCTTAAAGATATCGGGCGATCGTCCGCAGTTCGACGCGATCTGTTTCGGAACCTTCGACGTTCAGGCAATGATCCATATGGTCATGGATCAGCGCCCGCTTCGCGTTCGTAATAGCCTTTTCGACCGCCTGCATCTGTTGGGCGATTTCGAGGCAGGGCTTGCCTGCCTCGATCATCTCGATCACGGCGCGCAGGTGGCCGTCAGCACGTTTCAGCCGGGCGACGAGGGCGGGATGACTTGCATGAACCGGGGAATCTGTCATATGAAAGGCTTATCCTCCCCTGGGGGATAGAACAAGATGGTGCCGCGACGCACCACGCGAGCGACGAGCGGGCAGGCAGAGTTGATGACAAGTTTACGGACAATCGGAAAGGCGGCTTTCGCGACCCTTCTCTGCGCGGCCCTGCTGGTCTGGTCAGTGCTGCCAACGACCTCTCATGTGCCTATTGTCCTCGATGTGATCCAAGAGCATTCGGAAATGATCGCGGAACATGGCCATTCACATGATTTCGAGGAAGATATTCTCTGGGCCATGCACGGCCACAGCCATGACAGTTTGGATCACGATCACAGTCAAGCGGTCGTGTCCGCCCCGGATTTGTCTGCCTTCGCTTTAAAAATTGACAAAACCGCATGGCGGTTGAGTTCCGCGACGTCGAACACGTTACGGATATACCAGATCGAACGACCTCCGCGCGTCTGATCGACCGCGCGCCATCGGCGCGTTGCATTCGATCATCAGCACATATGCGGAGTTCAATCCATGACTACAGTCCATCGGGGCTGGACCGATCCCGGCATACGCCGGATCGTGATCCTGTCCTTCATTACGCTGTCAGCACTCGTTCTGAGTACGGGCCACGCGCTTGCCCATAACGTCACCGAAGGTGACGCGGGCTACATCCAGGAAATCTGGGGGGTGAACATCATTCCCTTCATGTATCTCGGTGCCAAACACATGGTGACGGGTTACGACCACATCCTGTTCCTGCTCGGCGTCGTTTTCTTTCTCTACAAGATGAAGGACGTCGGCATCTACGTAAGCCTCTTCGCCCTCGGGCACTCGACCACGATGCTGGCGGGTGTCTGGTTCGGCTGGGGTATCAACGCCTACATCATCGACGCCATCATCGGCCTCTCGGTCGTCTACAAGGCGCTCGACAACTTAGGCGCCTACCAGCGCTGGTTCGGGATTCAGCCGAACACCAAGGCCGCGACGCTGATCTTCGGCTTCTTCCACGGCACCGGCCTCGCCACCAAAATTCTCGACTACGAGATCGCTTCGGAGGGGCTGCTGGCGAACCTCCTGGCCTTCAACGTCGGTGTCGAGCTCGGCCAGATCATGGCACTCGCCGTGATCCTCATCGTCATGGGCTACTGGCGGAAGTCCCCGAACTTCTTCCGCCAGGCCTACACCGCCAACGTCGTCATGATGTCCATGGGGTTCATCCTTATGGGCTTGCAAATCACCGGCTATTTCGTAGCCACCTGAGAAATTGGAGACCAAAATGTTCAACGCAGAAAAACCGAGCCTCGAAGAACTGCCAAGCTCCGCGCAGCTGATCCGTTCCACCGCCATCGCCGCCGCTAGCGCCGTCGCGATCCTCGTGACCGTCGTGTTGCCCGCTGAATACAACATCGACCCGACCGGGATCGGTGGAATCCTTGGACTGGCGGAAATGGGCGAGATCAAGACCCAGCTCGCGGAAGAGGCCGAGGCCGACAGGCTGATGGAGCTTGAGGCAGAGGAACAGTCGAGCCTGATGAACGATATTTTCGGGCTCTTCGTCGGCGCGGCACACGCGCAAGAAGTCGAAGTCTGGCGCGATGAGATCACTTTCACTCTGGCACCTGGCGACAGTGCCGAATGGAAGCTGGTGATGGAAGAAGGCCAGACGGTCGAATACCGGATTTTTGTCGAAGGCGGTCGCGTGAACTTCGACATGCATGGCCATGGCGGCGGTCAGTCGGTGACCTATGATAAGAGCCGCGGCTCCACTGGCGACGCAGGCGAGATCGTCGCCGCGTTCGACGGCGAACACGGCTGGTTCTGGCGCAACCGCGACAGCGAGCCCGCCACCGTGACCGTTCAGGTTCGCGGTGAATATGCCGAATTCAAAGACGCCAGTTGAACTCAGGGGCTACCACTGCCGAATCGCGTGGAGTTGGTGGCCTCTACTCATTCATGCGGGCGGCCAGTTCTGCGCACATCACAGCGATGAAGGTTGTGAGTTCTCGAAACAGAAGCGCGTTGTTGCGCAGACCAGATCTGGCCCAACGAGAGTAGCTTGTCAGTTGATACAAAGTGCAACCGTAGCAGGCGCTCTCGGCCCGAAAGGACTGCCGACTTGTTCACGAAAATATGCCCTTGAACCTCTAGCCACTAGAAGGCCTATCTATTCAACGAGAACACATACCGTTCTTGCCATCAATCGCCGGCGGGAACCGAAAGGGTACGAAATGCTGACAAGACGACACTTCATTCAGACAACAACGGCGCTATTTTCGGTGACCGGTCCCGGCATGGCTATTGCCGACAGTTGGCCCACCGAGGCTCAGAAGGCTGAATGGGACGCACAGGTGACGCCTCCAAACTATGTTGCCGAGACTTCCAACCCATGGGGATTGCACCCGCGGTTCCTACCGCAACGTGTAGTCGCGAAGGCCGGGCTCGTGCCAGGAGATATTCATGTCGATGCGGTCGCGCGATATCTCTACCACATTGAAGAGGGTGGAACCGCGATGCGCTACGGCGTGGCGATCGCGCGGGGCAACCTCTACGAGCCGGGTGTTTATAACATCAAGCGCAAGGTCAGGTGGCCGCACTGGACGCCAACACAAAACATGATCGAACGCGATCCCGTGAACGCACAATGGGCCGATGGGATGGAACCAGGGCCGGAAAACGCTCTCGGATCACGGGCACTCTATCTCTATGTCGGGGATCGCGACACCTATCTCCGGATCCACGGCACGCCCTACCCGAGAAGCATCGGCGGTCGCGCGAGTTCAGGATGCGTGCGGATGGTCATGGCCCACATCAACGATCTCTATCCGAATGTAAACCTTGGCTCTACGGCCTACCTGTATTCGGCAGAGGACAGCGTCACAGCCCGCAGCTGAGGGAGCGCTCGATCGGCCAACGTGCCTGCGGTCGGTCGAGCGATCTCAGGTTGGGCGCGCGGCGCAGATCGGATTGCCGTTCGCTGTTCGCAGGGGGAGCAAGGTCACCTCCACCGGGCCGCTGTGCTCATACCAATAGCAGCCGTCTTCCGGCCTGAGGCGGGCGGTCGATATATTCTGATCGGGCGCCGCCATTGCCACCACGCTCTCAGGCACATTCCCGATCGCATTCGCCGGGTCGCTACTGCCACTTGGAGCAATGGCGCATCCAGCGAGGAGCGACAGCGCCGTCGCAACCATCATTTTTTGCTTTAGCATCGAACCCCGCATCGAGCTTCCTTTCGTTTCTGGTTTTCCTTCGATCGGTTCTCATGCTCAAGGGGTGAACGAGCCGGTCATCAAACCGTGTAGCAAGAATGCAAACTGAAATACCAACGAATTTTGCTCTTGAAGCTCTAGCTACTGTAGGGACTATCTCATGACTTAGCATCCGAATCCAGAGGTCCATCCATGCCGTCCGACACCGCTCGCCACGATCACGATCACGCCGAAGACGCCGAGGCAAGCGGCAGCAGCTGCAGCGGCAGAGCCGGAACCTGCGGCGACATCGCGCCGACGACGCCCGCGCCAGCGGGCGGGCGCAGTTTTCAGGTGTCCGGCCTCGATTGCGCCGAGGAGGTAGCAATCCTGAACAAGGTGGTCGGCCCGAAGATCGGCGGGGCGGAGCATCTCGCGTTCGACGTGATCAATGGACGGATGACCATCCTCGACAGCGCAATGAAGGTATCGGACGGCGAAGTTGCAGAACTGGTGGCAAGCACCGGCATGACCGCCAAGCCCTGGGATGCCGAAAACGCGTCGGTCGACCAGGCGGCCCATCTTGCACGCCAGCGGCTGTTTACGGCGCTCAGTGGCGGCTTCTGGGCCGCGGGATTTCTGTGGCACATCATCGAGACCGGCATGGGGGGGGCGTTCGGCCTTTTCGCGGGGCACGGCGAAGCGCCGATGCCGCTGGTCGAGGCAGGGCTGTTCGCGGTTGCGATCCTGTTCGGTGTCTGGCTCGTGGCACCCAAGGCATGGTCGTCCGCTCGGCGGCTGTCGCCCGACATGAACCTGCTCATGGTAGTCGCAGTCGCGGGTGCAATTGGCCTCGGCGAATTTTTCGAGGCGGCGACGGTTGCGTTCTTCTTCTCGCTCTCGCTTTTCCTCGAAAGCTGGAGCGTCGGGCGTGCGAGGAATGCGGTTTCAGCTCTGCTGGACCTGGCGCCGCCGACGGCAAGAATTCTTTATGATGACGGTTCGGAAGCGGACGTACCGGCTTCCGCGGTTGCTATCAACGCACGTTTCGTCGTGCGCGGCGGAGACCGCATCCCATTGGATGGTGAGGTTGTCGATGGGGCAGGGGCCGTCGATCAGGCGCCAATCACCGGAGAGAGTGCGCTGGTCCCAAAGGAACGGGGCGACGATGTCTATGCCGGTACGATCAACGGCGAAGGCACACTGACGGTGCGCGCCACGAAGGCCGCCTCGGACACCGTCTTGGCCAAGATCATCCGCATGGTCGGCGACGCCCATGCCCGCCGCGCGCCGGTGGAGCAATGGGTGGCGAAGTTCGCCCGCATCTACACGCCTATCGTCATGGCTCTCGCCATTGCAATTGCCCTGCTGCCGCCGCTCATTTTCGGTGGGGCCTGGGATTATTGGTTCTACAATGCACTCGTGCTGCTGGTGATCGCCTGCCCGTGTGCTCTGGTCATCTCGACACCGGTCTCCATCGTCGCCGCACTCACCGCCTCAGCGCGGGCCGGAGTGCTGATCAAGGGCGGTGCATATGTTGAGGCACCGGGCAAGACCACTGCACTGGCCATGGACAAGACCGGCACGATCACCATGGGCGAGCCCGAGGTGGCGGCGGTGCATCCGCTGGGTAGAGCATCGGCGCAGGATCTGATGACCCTCGCCGCGGGGCTCGAGGCACGTTCCTCGCATCCCTTGGCGCGCGCCATTCTCGCGCGGGCAGAAGCCGACGGCATCAATGTGTCCGCCGCAGAAGATACCCGAACCGTTCCCGGTAGGGGACTTGAAGGACGCACTGACGGCCGGTCGATCTGGCTAGGGTCGGACCGGTTTGCCGAGGAGAAGGGTTTCGGCGACGCCATTCCGAAGGATTTGCGCGACCGCATCGAAGGGGCTGGCAGCACCCTTGTTGCCGTGGGCGACGACACCGGCGTGACCGGCATCCTGGAATTGCGCGACCGTATCCGCCCCGACGCCAAGGGCATCGTGGCACAGCTCCACGCGCAAGGCGTGAAGACCATCGTCATGCTGACGGGCGATAACGAGCGGACAGCGCGCGCCGTTGCAGCCGAGGTCGGCATCGACGAGGTCCGCGCCGAGCTTCTGCCCGAAGACAAGGTGACAGCCATCGAAGAACTGGTCGAAACGCATGACATGGTGGCCATGATCGGCGACGGGGTGAACGACGCCCCCGCCATGGCGCGGGCGCATTACGCCATCGCGATGGGTGCTGTTGGTTCGGACGCGGCAATCGAGACTGCGGATATTGCCCTGATGACCGACGACCTCGGCAAGGTGCCTTGGCTGATCGGTCATTCGCGCCGGACAATGTCGATTATCCATCAGAACATCGGTATTTCCTTGGCGACTAAGGGCGTTTTCGTTGTCGCTACCGCGTTCGGACTGGCATCGATGTGGGGCGCTATTGCAGCCGACGTAGGAGTGTCATTGCTGGTGGTGGCCAACGCCCTGCGCCTGCTTAACAGCCAAGAGGCCAAGGCGCCGCCGTCCGGCGGTGAACAGGTTGGCGAAGGCTTGGCCAAAGGGGCGCTGGCACATGGTCATTGAACTGGGAGAACCCGGAAAGGAGCCGAGACGAGACATGAGCGTGAAGGGCAGGATGATGTGTCCGGTTTGCGAGGTGCCCTTGAGCATGACCGACCGCCAGGGGATCGAGATCGACTTCTGTCCCGATTGCCGGGGTGTCTGGCTCGACCGGGGCGAACTGGACAAGATCATCGAGCGTTCGGCACCCGATGTGGCGCCTCAGCGGGTGCCTGAGCCGCGCGGCTACGACGATGATCGCGGCTACCGGCGCCGAAAGCACGGCGGCGGCGACGGCAAGCACGGCTATCGGCGCAAATCCTGGCTTCACGAGTTGTTCGATTAAGGCTTGCCGTGGCCTCCCTGCCGGTCGCCCTCAAGGCGCTGCGGTAGGCCCGCAAGCCATTCAGCGGTGAGCAGGTTGGTCCAGAGATGGCAAAGGCCGCGCTTGCCCACGGACATTGATCACGCAGCACTTGCAAGGTACCGTAATGTCCATATCAGACCTCACGAAAGAGGCATCGAGCAGTGAAAACCATCCGATTTCCCCGCCGCGCCGTCCTGTTGGGCGGGTTGGCAGCGTTTTTGTCTGGCTGTGCCAGCAAGTTCCGCAGCTATGGCGGACCCGAGGTGACCCGTGTTCGGCTTTACAAGGGGCAGCGTTTGCTTGTTCTGGACGGAGCCGATCGCGTATTGCAAACCTATCCGGTCGGGCTGGGTTTCGCTCCTGAGGGTCACAAGCAATTCGAGGGAGACGGCCGGACCCCTGAGGGCGCTTACGTAGTCGATAAGCGCAACCCCGACAGTACGTATCATCTTTCGGTTGGCATCTCCTATCCGAATGAGGCCGACATCGCCTTCGCTGAAGCGCAGGGCTTTTCCCCCGGCGGCGACATCTTCATCCATGGTGGTCCACGCCCAGGGATCGACCCAACGGATGTCCGCGACTGGACAGCTGGCTGCATCGCGGTCACAGATCGGCAGATCGAGGACATCTATGCAATGGTGAAAGACGGAACACCGATCGACATCTACGCCTGATGGGAGGAGATGATCTTCCGTCAGATCAGGAAAATCGTCGGCACAGGGCCACGTTGATCACTTCGATGGCGATCACGGCCAAAGTGACGCTCGCCGCCGTGGGCCAGCGCAAGCACCCGGTACGCGTAAGGACACTACAATATGTGTCCGGCCGTGGCAGTGGCGAAACAGGCGGGCCCTAGCGGAGAAGAATGCGTCTGGTCTCATGTCGAATTCAATCTATCCGAGGGCATAGACGATGGTCACGACGGTAATCATGACAACCATGAACATGGAGAATGCGCCAAGGGCGAGCGTACGGCCCATGTCCCGGTTCGGCTTCTCTACTTTCAGACGCAGTTCCTCCGCGGTTTCCGGAAACTCGAGCGCCGCCGCATTCGATTGGCGCATCAGGTCGTAGCGGGACGTCCAGCGCCGTTCCTCCGCCGCGTTCCAGCCGTTCAGCACCAGAATGATTGCCGCGATGAGAACCATCGACGACGGGACCCAGATTACGTAGCCACCGATTGTCTCGTCAGCCAGGGCGCGAAGTCGACCACCGCTCGCTGCGATGATTTCTGATCCATAGAGGGGCACCTCCTTGAGCGTTGTCAGGGAGCCCAGAAGGATGTTGGAAACGACCACCAGGAACCCTGACATCAGCCGAGCGCCGCGCCGCGCTCCTTCAGGCGGATCACGCAGATCGAACAGCATAGCAAAGTACCAAAGCCCAGCAAGCACCATAGACAGATGTGCCAGCGCTTCCATCGCCGCAATACGTTGTGTAAGGGCGTAGATCATCGGGATCTGCCAGACGAAAAGCGCACCAATCAACAAGGAGGTGGCAGATGCAGGAAGCGCCAAGAATCGCGGGATGCGCGCACGCCCAATCGCGGCAAGGCGTCGGCGCCCTTCCCTTTTCAATCCGGCTTGAAGGCCAAGCCAGGGCTGAGAAACCGCGATAAGAAGCGGTCCTACCAGTCGCAGAAGAAGATGCTCGACCTGATGTACCGAAAACAGACTGTGCCCCAATGGCGCGAGCGGCCCATTCGTCGCGACGAGGACGGCTGCGAGGCCGACAAAGAAGGCGGTTCGACGCCAACCAGAAACCCTTCCGAGACAGCGAGCGTGTATTTTGAGCCCACGCAAAAACAGCCATACTGTAAGACCGACAACAATGAGCGACACCGGTGACAGCACATAGCCGAAAGGGTCGTAAAGGAAGAAGAAGTTCGTGATCATTCGCTCTGGCCCTCGCACATCCGAGGGTTGTCGGAGGTAGCCGGTGTGAGCCGCGAGATCCCGGAAGCGCCGCCACGGGCCAGTGACAGATCGGTCGACATGGCGAGGTATTCGCCTTGTATCCACGAGGGAAAGAGATTGTCGTAGAATCGAGATAACGGATGTCCCGACTGTCCGGCGGGCGTGATGTAGTATGATCCCGCTGCTTCCGATATCGACATGACCGCCTGAAAATTGCTTCCGGCACTCACAAGGAATGGACGGTCTTCTTCAACACCAAATGATGTCAAGAATTGCGTAAACGGATCGCCTGAAATCGGCGCTTGAAGGGACAGCAGGTCGGTCAGCAACCCACGTGAACTGATCGGCGACCACTGCATGTCCAATCTATGCTCCTCCCCCCAGGTCCACGTCGAGGGATCGCGCCCATATCGATCGACCAGCCAGCCAAGGGCATCATCCAGGGCCACGCGAACCTGCTCCTCGCATGTCTCGCGAGGTGAGGATAGGCGGATGTCGCACCAGATTGCGCTACCGCGACGATCGCTGAGTACCGCATAAAGAAAGTTCGGGTTCGGACGGGTCCAGAGTTGCTGCGCTGCCGGAAATTCGTCTTTCAAAATGCGCTGCTGCAAAGCCCGGAGCCAAGTCCAGAACAGCAGAGGTTCCGGTGAATAGCGATCCATGTCGCCATTCCACGACGCAAGCCTGTCCAGTAGTTCACGACGAAGGTCGTTCGCATCGGTGCCTTCGATGCTGTCTCTGGACTGCACGAACCAAAGCTCCTTCGCCATCAGGGGCAGCAGGGTTCGCGCCACGGTACTTACGGTGTCCCTTTGAACACCGATGGCGCCTTCAGTCGAGAAGATCGATTGCCGCGCTTCAAGCTCCGCCAGTCGAATGTCGCGAAATGACAACGCTCGTACGGCTTCCTCTTTTGGCCATCGGGCAACGGTCTCTCGGTCAATGGCCAATGCCTCCATGCCTTTCGGCAACATGTCTGCGGCAACTCCGATGGCATCGGTCGCGTCGGCCGAACGCGTGAACAGCTCCAGCATCGTCAGGAAACCTGCCGCCTGCACGGGTGACGGCCCCCTTGGTGCCTCCTCGTCTGGCACGGGAAATGACCGGAAGGCCCAGGCGACGCGCGTATTGCGACCGACAATAACGAAAGGTATGCCCGGCATCGTGGCCCCTATGGCCGGCCCTGTCGAAAACTGAAGATCGGCGAGATACCATTCCGAGGGCAGCGACAGGGAACCGCTGATATCGGCGGCGAGAATTGGTGTCCCGGCAGCGGTTCGGTCACCGTCTATCGCCCATGCATCGAGGCGCTGCTGCGGATCAGTCGCAAATAGTTCGAGCACTTTTGGTCGATCCGACGGTATAATTGCACTTGATAAGCTCGGCGTTCCTTTCCGTGCGCTTTCCGGTCGCAGGCCATTCAGGAAAGACCGGGCAATCCTCAGGCTATCGCCAGGTGTCCAGGCATCGATCGACCGTTCGTCTGCGATCAACAGTTCCGGCGAGCCTCTGCCGCGCCCTCCCGCCGACACCAGCTCGAGCCACGCATTGACGCCGGCGGCATAGGATTCGAGCGCGTCTGAGACCGCTGGCGCAACGGACAATGTCTCATCGGATGGCCAAGAAGCTTCGGCTATTCGCCTTGCCCTTAACAGCTGACCGAGTCGGTCTTGGGCATGAACGAAGCCGATCGCGAAATAGACATCCGCGGCGGAACTCGCGGTAATGTGCGGGATTGCCGAGGCATCTCGCAGAATATCGACCGGTCCACCTAAGCCTGCTACCGAGAAGTCCTCGTTGTAGTCGGGAACGGATGCGCTCAGCAGAAAATAGACCAACCCGGAACCAACCGATGCCGTGATACAGATCGCCAAGAACCCGTACAGTAATATGTTGAAAAGACGTCTCACATCGGTGCCGTTTCGAAACCCTTCTCATGCAAAGATGCGCAAGAGGACCACCGAAACGAAATAGGTGAGAAGACCGAAGGCGATCGCCGAACTCGCCGCATACTGGAGGATATCCAGCCGGTTTCCTTTTCGGCGTCGCGCCAGATATCCACCCCAGATCGCACCCGCGACAATGCCCGCGATTACCAGCATGACTTTTTCTCCGGTCTTGTTCTCTTGTTGCACCGGTGTGTGCCGACCAGACCTGCAGCCAGTCCCACGGCCCAAGTAGTGAAGATGAGAGCCAGCAGCGCCCAGTCGCCGAAGCGCGCATAGAGCGTTGACGGATGAGCAGAGGGCAGAGCCGCATCTATTACACCGGTTTCTCCGTTGCCGAGCCGCGCGACGAGGTCACCGTTCGCGTCGATGACCGCGGAGATGCCCGTATTCGCGGCTCGGATGACAGGAAGGCCTTCCTCTACGGCGCGCATCCGTGCGGAAGCCAGATGCTGCTCGGGTCCGATGCTGGTGCCGAACCAGGCGTCGTTTGTCGCGTTGAAAATCCAGTCCGGCCTGAACAGGTCGTCGACCACATGGCTTGGGAAGATGATCTCATAGCAGATCGCCACGGCGACCAGCGGCACACCCGGAAGCGCAAGCGTTCGCGGGCCCGGTCCGGGCGTAAAATCGCCGAGACCCGCCGTGAGCCGCTCGATGGGCAACCAGCCACGGAATGGCACGTATTCGCCGAAGGGTACGAGATGGTGTTTCGCGTAGCCGGTCAGGATCTCGCCGGTCTCGTCAAATGCCTGAACCGTGTTGAAATATCGGGTGCCATCCTCGCTCGGTACACGGTCCGGCACACCTGTGAGCAGCACCCTGCCGTCCGGTAGCGCAGCGGCAATGCGATCCCGTGCCTCCGTATCCTCATCGAGGAAACCCGGAAAGGCGGTTTCCGGCCAGAGAAGAACGTCGAAATCGCCGGGCCGGGTTGAAAGCTCAAGATAGCGCGCGAAGGTCGCCTCGCGGTTCTCGGGCGCCCATTTCTCCCCTTGGGGAATGTTGCCCTGAACGATGCGCAGGTCGACACCGGGTGGCTGTTGTGTATCCGACTGGAGGTGAAGCGTCCCGACGGCCCAAATAGCCGCGATGCCGGCCAGCGCCATGAGCGAAACGGTCAATCGTTGCCGCCCGGACGCCATGACAGCCGCGCCGGGGAGTACCGCGACGAACACGGTGAGAAAGCTTAGCCCATAGCTTCCGACCCAGGCGGCGGTCTGGCGAAGGGCGGCGTAGTCTACAAGTGCGTAGCCGGCGAGGTTCCATGGAAACCCTGTCAGAACGTGACCACGCAACCACTCTGCCACGGTCCAGGAGGTCGCGAACGCGAGGCAGGCCAAGAGACTGCCCATGGCTCCGCGCCGCGTGATTTCGGCGAAAAGCGCGGCGGCAATGGCCGGGAAAATCGCGAGACCTGCGGACAATCCCGCGACGGCCGGGATCGCCATCGTCCCGAACCGCTCGGCCTCGACGTAAAAACTTTCCGCGATCCACGAAATCCCGAAACCGAACTGGCCAAGACCAAACGCCCAGCCGACGAGGAAAGCGCGTCCGAAGGAGAGATCGCGAAGACCGACAAACAACGCGGAATAGGCAATGGGAACAAGCAAGAGAAGCGAGAAAGGCGGGAAAGTCAGAACGGTCAGCGCCCCGGCGACGAAACCAAGCGTCATCCGCGAAAGCAAACGGTAGCGCAGAGCGATGCGGTTCAGAATTTCCGGCTTCACGACTTGATCGGACGCCGCGCGCTGATCCATGGCGCGGCGAGCAAGAGCCCCACGCCACTGACCACAAACACATCGGCCATGTTGAAGGCAGGCCAGTGTGCTGTGCCAATGTAGAAATCGAGAAAGTCTGTTACGGCCCGATACCGCACACGATCGATGACATTGCCCAGGGCTCCGCCAATGATCGCGCCAAAGGCAAGCGTTTCCATCGCATTGTCGGCGCGAAACAGCATAACCCCTAGCCAAACACAGATGGCAAGAGCGAGAGCGATGAGGCTCCACCACGGAGCGCCGCCCAGCATCCCGAAAGTCACGCCGTCATTACGATAAAAGACGAGGTTGAATCCCGGAAACACGGAAATCCCGGCGCTTAAACTGGCGGCATTCGTAACGACAATGGCTTTGGTGATCTGATCGATCGCGAACGTAGCAAGCGCTGCAAATACGCCGATCATTGGAGATACTTTGTATGATGACATTGCCTCATCCCAACCAGACATCGAGAAACAGCATTAGAACGAGCCCGACAGCGAGACCGAGCGTTGCCCTGTTCTGATGGCCGCTGCGATGGGTTTCGGGGATGATTTCGTGGCTGATGACGTAGAGCATTGCGCCCGCGGCAAAGGCCAGTCCCCATGGCAGCAGCGGTTCCGACAGTGTGATGATCCCGGCCCCGAGCAGGCCGCCAATCGGCTCGACCATGCCCGTCAGCGCCGCGATGCCCCAGGCGCGCAGCTTCGGATATCCCTCGCCCAGCAGAGATACAGCGACGGCCAATCCTTCGGGCGCATTCTGAAGCCCGATGCCGACAGCAAGCGGCAAACCGCCCTCCATACCTCCGGATCCGAAGCCGACCCCGACCGCGAGGCCTTCGGGGAAGTTGTGGATCGTGATCGCGATGATGAAAAGCCAGACCCGCCGCAAAGACGCCGCTTCGGGCCCTTCGCGTCCTGTCTTGAAATGCTCGTGCGGCAGCTTTTCGTTCATCAGGGCGACGGCCCCCATTCCCAGAAGGATCGAGACGCATACGATGGCCGCAGGCATCGCGCCGTTCTCGAACATCGGCTCGGCCGCATCCAATGCCGGGATGATCAGCGAAAAGAACGAGGCTGATAGCATGACACCGGCAGCGAAGCCGAGCGACAGATCGCGCGTGGCCCGGGACGGGATGCGCCCAAACAGCACGGGAGCTGCTCCGACTGCCGTGAGCGCACCGGCGGCGAGACTTCCGAGAAAGCCGAGCATTATCGGGGACAGATTTTCCATGGGCGGGCCAGATTATCCTTCGGCGTAGCTCGAAAAGACTTCCGTCGACCCGTCCTTGCGGATGAGGAAGACATCATAGGCCTCGCGGTCGTCTTCTGGCCCCATGCCGGGCGAGCCATAGGGCATCCCCGGAACGGCGAGGCCGACGGCGTCCGGGCGCTCCTCGAGAATGCGGCGGATGTCAGCGGCCGGGACATGGCCTTCGATCACGTAGCCATCAATGAGCGCGGTGTGGCAGGAGACCATGCGCTGCGGCACGCCGTTGTCGAGCTTGAAGCGAACCAGCGACCCACCGAACATGTTCTCGCCCGTCGGCGCAAACCCGTTTTCTTCGAGATGGTTCATCCAAGACAGGCAACAGCCGCAACCGTTCGTCTTGCGGACCTCGATCGCCGTTGCCTCTGCGAGGACCTGGGCCGCTGGTAACAGGGCGAGGGTGATTGCCAGAGCTTGGGTCATGCGTTTCATGGGTCAGAGCCTTTCGGTTGTCATTTCGGCAATCTCGCTGCCGAGGTTTTGATTCAGAAGCGCGCGCGCCTCGGCCAGACGCGAGAGCGCGGCGGTATCATCCGCTTCGCTCTCGGCTGCTTCGGCGAGCCGGTCGTCAGAGAGGGGGTCAGTCGGGCGCCCATCCACGAGGACTTCGTAGTGCAGGTTCGGACCTGTCGCCGTGCCAGTCGCGCCGACGCGGCCGATCACATCTCCCGCCGCAACGCGTTGGCCTTGTGCCAGGCCATCCGGCACGGCGCTCAGATGCGCATAGCGCGTCATGGTGTCGGAGCCGTGGGCGATTTCGACCACACGGCCATAGCCGCCGCGCCAGCCGATGAAGCTGACCCGCCCCGGTGCCGTCGCTTGAACCGGTGTCCCACGTGCCGCTGCGAAATCGACGCCGGTGTGCATCCGGACGTTGCCAAAGACCGGATGCGTGCGGCGTCCGAACACCGAGCTGAGGCGCGCACCCTCGATCGGCTGTGCGAAGACGCGCAGCACGTCACCATCGACGTAGATCGTCGCCTGACCGCTGCCGTCGTCCGGCCATACGATCTCGTAAAGCGAACCGCCGATCTCCAGTGCGGCGAAGGCGAGTTCGGGCTGTCCGATCCTGTCCTCGCCGACCCGCGCCTCACGCCAGAGAAGCCTTAGTGTTTCGCCGCCGGCCATCTCGCGGCGGAAATCCACGGTCCCACCCAGCATCTGCGCAAGGTCCACGGAAAAACGGGCGGGTATGCCGGCTTCGTCGAGTGCCCCGAAGATCGAGCTGTCGATCACGGCCTCGCCGGCAAGGGTTACGATCTCCGGATCCGGAGCCACGACCTGCGTGGACAACTGCTCGCCGAAAACCACCTCGATCCGAACCCCGTCCTCGACGGCGAGTGAGACCGTGCGGGGGCTGCCGTCCATGGTCGAAGCAACAGTGACCGAGTGCCCCGGCCGCAGCCGTCGCAGATCGTATTCCGCGCCAAGCGCGAGGGCAACTTCGGCTCTGTCAGGTGCCGCAAGACCAGCTTCGGACAGCAAAAAATCGAGCGTCTCGCCTGGTGCAATGTCGCGCGACCACGTCGACAGGGGTGGCTCGATCGCCTGCACCGGCCTGTCGGCAAACGCGACATGCAGAAGGGGCAGCGGGCTGAGATTGGGTGCATCCTCTGCCCATGCCGCCGCGGGCAGCGTCATGGGGATGTCAACGTTCTGGGGAGCTTCAGGACCTTGGGGCATCCAGCTACCTGCCGAGGCAAGTTCCGGCGGCACGGGTTCTTTCGACATGAAATCAGAGAGGGCGATAGCCGCTCCCGAAACCATCCCCGCAATTGCGACACAAGCCGCCATAGTTCTGAGCTTCATGTCGCCCCCTCCATTTCTTCTGCCAGCGCGCGACGGATCTTCGGCACCGCGAACTCTCTGGCTTCGTGATAGTCGATCATGGTGACGAACCGCCCGGAGGCTGCGAACAGGAAGACGCTCGCAGTGTGGTTCATCGTGTAATCGCCGCTCTCCGTTGGCACCCTTTCGTAGGTGGCGCGGAAGCCGTCCGCGACGCGCGCTATCTGCTCCTCCGGCCCCGTCCAGCCACGGATCGCAGGATGGAAGTAGCCGACATATTCGGCCATCGTTTCGACGGTGTCGCGCTCGGGATCGACCGTGATGAAAACCACGTTCATCTCGTTGGCCTCGTCTCCCAGATCGTCGAGCCATCCCGAAATGTCCGAGAGCGTGGTCGGGCAGACATCTGGACAGTAGGTGAAGCCGAAGAACGCCATCGTCGGTCGCCCGATGAGGGTTTCCGGCCCGACCGCGTTGCCCTCATGATCCGTCAGACGGAAGTCCATCTCGGTCAGAGCCACAGGCCGCTGCCCGACAGGTGCGGGTGCACCGGGTCCATCGACCTGCCACCAACCGACGAAGAGCATCAGGGCGACCGCCCCGACACCAGCCGCGCCGTACCCCAGGATCGCCCGTCGCCGCATCAGTCCTGCGGCCCGCGCGCGGCGATGCCGAGGATCGGCACCTCGACCGTCACTTCGCCTCCGTCGTCGAAAAGCAGGGTCAGCGGAAAGGTTTCCCCTTCCGTCATCGGTTCTTGTAGCCGCATCAGCATTGCGTGCAGGCCCCCCGGTTCGAGCGCGACGCTCTCGCCCGGGGCGATCGCGATCTCCCCCGCCGGGCTCATGGAACTCACACCTTCGGCATTTGTCTTCGTCTCGTGAATTTCGGGCATCATCGCGAGCGGTGTTGTAAGGCCGATCAGCGTCACCGGCTCGTCGCCAGTGTTGCGGATCGTCATGTAAGCGGCCCCGGGACGGTTCATCCCGATGGAGGCGCGGGACCACGCGTTCTCGACGACCACATCCTCGGGTCCGGCCAGCGCGGGCTCCGAGAGCCCTCCAAGGGTCAAAAGCGCCGCCAGTGTGCTGGTCAAAATATACTTTTTCATGGTTCTGATCCTGCCCTTTCCGTTCAGCTTTGCGCGGCAGCGACTTCGGCAGCCACCAATCGCCGCAGTCCTGCCTCCCCGAACGGATCGAGCGGCTTGCCGTTCACGAAGAATGTGGGCGTCTGGCGAATTCCCACGGTCTCGACGTCAGCAAGATCCTGATTCAGGATCGCCACGACATCGGGTGCCAGCATTTGCGTGCGCGCGGCCTCGGCATCGAGTCCGGCCGTGGCGGCGATCTGAAGGATCAGGCCAGGCTCCGGGGCACCGTGCGACGCCCATCTCGGCTGTTCCCGCAAAACGGCCTCGAGCACCGGCACGTAAACGTCCTGCATGCGCGCCGCCTCGAGCACGCGGATCGCTTCCTCGGATGCCGCGCCGTGGAAGGGCGTGTAGCGGATCACGACGCGGACAGCATCCCCATGCTCGGCCATGATGTCCTTCACGATGGGATGAAAGGCGCGACAGGCCTCGCAGGCCGGATCGAAGAATTCGACGATCGTGACGGGCGCTTCCGCAGGCCCGAGGATGGGCGAGTAGGGGCGGATCATCGCGTCCGCGAGTTCCGGCGCAACAGGCTCCGCTTCGGCCACCGGGCCGGGGCGGGTTGCAAACCAGGTGGCTCCGCCGAAACCGGCGACGCCGAGGGCGAGAACGGACAGGATCAGGCCGCGTCGGTTCATGTTCGTGTGTCCTTCAATGAAAGGGCCGACAGCGCCCCGATCAGCGCGAAGGCGGCGAGCGCCATCAGCGGGATCGGGATGCCGAAGACCAGTTGGTTGTCATCGGTGCAAGAGGGGCCGGTGGCCGTGCAGGGCTGGATGCGTTCGGGAACAAGACCGACGTACAGCCCCATGTGCCAGAGGGCGATTGCGCCGCCGCCAAGCGCCAATGCGATGCCGTAGCGCCCCACGCGGCCGTCCCGCCACCAAAGGCCGAGCCCGAGGACAATGGCCAAGGGGAACATGAAGGCGCGCTGGAACCAGCACAGCACACAGGGCGTCTGCCCCAGCACCTCGCCGATGAAAAGCACGGCAAGCGAGGCGACGAGCGCGATGATCCACGCTAGCCCGAGGGCTGTTTCTCCGGATATGCGGTTCATTTCGGTCAGATCCTCTCTTCCAGATCGGCGAGGATCTCTTCGGCGGAGGTGCCGTAGGGCCACGAGTCGGCGAAGCCCGCGTCGGGATCGAAGAGGAACAAATGCGACGTGTGGCCCATCGTGTAACCATCCGGCGCCGCAGCCTCTTCGACGCGCTCAAAGAAGATTGGAAACGTCTCGGACGTGGCGGCGATCTGTTCCGGCGTACCCGTCAGCCCGATGATGCCCGCATCGAACAGCGGGACGTATTCGGCGAGTGCTGGGGGCGTGTCTCGTTCAGGGTCGATTGTGATGAAAATCGGCTGGACCTTGGCGGCATCGTCGCCCAGACCGTCCATCACCGCCGCGACCTCAGACAGGGTCGTCGGGCAGACGTCGGGGCAGTTGGTAAAGCCGAAAAAAACCAGCATCCAGCGCCCCGCAAAGTCCTCCTCGGTTCGAACCATACCCTGGTGGTCCGTCAGTTCGAATTCAGCGAAAAAAGGCGGTTCGGCGTCGTTTCGGGCGCTGTCGGCACGATAGTCGGACCAGAGTAAAAGCCATACGAAGGCAAGCGCTGCAACGCCTGCCAAAACCCAAAGAAACTTCTGTGCCGATGTAAGAGACAATCCTGTTCGCCTGCCATTGATTCTTGTGTGTCTGCGCGTCTACATCCTCTAGCCACTGAAGGTTCAAGCATGAAGATGGCGCCTTGATGCGACATCACGCGCCTGTGAATCCCGCACTTGCCCGCTCACACCGCAAAACCTACAAGGACTGTATACTTTTTCTGGAGGCGAGAATGCTCACGATCGGTACTCTGTCAAAGAAGACTGGCACAAAAGTGCAGACCATCCGGTACTACGAACAGATCGGACTCATGCCCGAACCTGGCAGGACCGAAGGCGGACAGAGGCGCTACGACAATGCACAGCTCGACCGACTGTCCTTCATCCGCCATTCGCGGCAACTCGGTTTCTCGCTCGATGCGATCCGCGAGCTGCTCGACCTCAGCGACCATCCCAACCGCCCCTGCGACGAGGCAGATGCCATCGCGCGTCGCCAGCTCAAACAGGTGGAGCAGCGCATGGCCCGCCTGAAGGCGCTGCGCACGGAACTGAAACGCATGGTTCACGAATGCAGCGGCGGGCGGACCGGAGACTGCAAGGTGCTTGAGGTGTTGCGGGACCATTCGGAATGTCTGACCGAGCACGAGGAAATCGGGGCCTGAAGGAATTCAGCCAACATTCCGGCGGAACGCAGATCAGCCGCAAAAGTTAATGTGTCGTACAACACAAGCTGGAACCACAAAATGGCCGCTAGACAAGATTCAATGGAGAGACGGACGCTTTGGATCGTTCTTGCGCTCAATATCGGTTTGGCCGTGGCCTTTTTCGCAACAGGTGCCTTCGGCGACTCAAGTGCCCTGATCGCCAACGGGCTCGATAACCTCTCCGACAGCTTCGTCTACGCGATCAGCCTTTTCGCTTTGTCCCGATCCGACAAATGGAAACGCGGCGCTGCGAACGTTTCCGGCGGGCTGCTGATTCTGTTCGCCGCTGGTATCCTTTACGATGCATGGCGCCGCTACATCGGCGGGTCAGATCCGCTCGGGACGATCATGATCGCAATGGCCCTGATCGCGGCGGCTATCAACGCAGTCTGCGTCTGGCTGCTCGCTAAGCTCAAAGATCCGGACGTCAACATCCGCGCGGCCAACACCTTCAGTTACAACGATTTCGCCGCGAACCTCGGAATAGTCGTGGCTGGCGGCCTCGTCGCCTGGCTAGGAACCAACTGGCCGGACCTCGTCGTCGGCGTGATTGTCGCCGGGATCGCGGCCTGGGGCGGTATCGACATCCTGCGCGACGCACACGGCGAACACCACAAAGCGGTTCACACGGACAAATAGTTGCGGGAGATTCTTTCTGAAAGAAAGGGTTGAAGCTACAGTGACTATAGCAATTAGTCTTGTTCCAAGACGATTCGAGGAGCGACCCGTTGCATATGACCGACCCCCTACTTGTACCCACCAAACTACTGGATTTTGATGCCACGCCTCTTGCGCATCTAATTGGGAACCGCAGCTGGCGCGGCTTATCCGAACACGATCGGATCGGAGCTACCTATGATTTCGTTCGGAATGAAATCGCGTTCGGATACAATCGAGCTGACGACATCCCCGCATCCGAAGTGTTTTCCGACGGCTACGGGCAGTGCAATACCAAAGGCACGCTCTTGATGGCGCTGCTGCGTGGTGTCGGCATTCGTTGCCGGTTGCATGGGTTTACGATCCACAAGGGCTTGCAGCGCGGTGTTGTCCCTGAGCTGGTGTATCCGCTTGCTCCGCAGGAAATTCTCCACTCATGGGTCGAGATCGAATTTCAAGATTCCTGGATCAACCTTGAAGGCTTCATCCTGGATGACGCTTTCCTCGATGTCCTGCAAACGTCATTCTCGGACACAGAAAGTCTCTGCGGTTATGGCGCGGGCACGGATTGCCTTGGCGCGCCTCCCGTCGCCTGGAACGGAGAAGATACCTACATTCAGAAAACCGGCATCGTGCAGGATTTCGGCGTGTTTGATACGCCGGACGCATTCTATTCGTCCCATGGGCAATCCTTTGGATGGCTGCGTGGTGCCCTTTACCGTCATATCATACGCCACTGGATGAATGCGCGCGTACGTGGTTTGCGCAGCGGTCGCCTGAAGACTGACCGACGCGCGACACACGCGCATGAGGAGCCTGCCAATGCCACATGACCACGGGCACGCCCATATCGATCCGGATTCTGGCGATCGGCGGGTTGCCATCGCGATCTGGGCGAACGGGCTTCTTACCGTTGCGCAGATCGTCGGGGGCATATTCTCGGGTAGTTTGGCACTGATAGCAGATGCGCTGCACAACTTTTCCGATATGGCTTCGCTTGTCATTGCCTTCGCTGCACGTAAGATCGCGCGCCGACCGGCGGATGAACGCATGACCTTCGGCTATGGCCGGGTCGAAATCGTGGCGGCCCTGATCAACTACACCACCCTGATCGTGATCGGCTTCTACCTGATCTACGAGGGTGGAATGCGCATGATTGATCCACCCGAAGTCATGGGGTGGACCGTCGTCATTCTCGGCGGAATCGCGCTTGTGGTCGACACGCTGACCGCAATGCTGACCTACTCGATGCAGAAGGGGAGCGTGAACATCCGTGCGCTTTTTCTCCACAACCTTTCGGATGCGTTGGCTTCAGTGGCCGTCATAGTCGGCGGGACGCTTATTATACTTTATGATATGCGTTGGGTTGATCCGGCCATCACCATCGGCATCGCGCTCTACATCCTGTATCTGTCCTTCACCGAAATAGGGGGCCCAATTCGAACCCTGATGCTTGGAAGCCCGCCGGATGTGGATGGAAACGACGTGGTCAGAGCGATCCAGTGTGTCGATGGCGTTGTGGACGTGCATCATGTCCACCTGTGGCAAATGCAGGAGCACGCTGCGGCATTGGACTGCCATATTGTCGTCGAACGCGACCGGATGAGTGAGGCCGACAAAATTAAAGAAAACGTCAAATCAGTGCTGCATGGACGTTTTTCAATTGAGCATTCCACGCTTGAGTTTGAAGCGAGCGACAATGCGCATAAGGAGGCACAGGTGTTCGGACACCGCTCATGACGGTGGTTCAAAGCATCTAATGGTCATTGGCCTCCTGTCCGGTCTGGTATTGATTGGCGCGCTTCTTTGCTCAATCTTCCACCCATCTAGGCACATTTGGTCTCCGAACAGCGAAAGATCAGTCATTCCAAACTTCACATGGTGACTCACATTGGCCGTGTTTGGAGCGATGATCGCTTCGGGCAACAGGCGCGCACCCGTCAACCGCAACCTCGCTTGGATGGAAGCCAGAGCCCCACTTCGCGAAATATCCGGGCAAAGAATAATTCGGATGTGGTGCGACGCAATCCATGGTGATCGGAAGGCGTCTGAATATGGTCTGGTTTCACACGGCGCGACTACGTCAAAAAGTTCATATTATTCAGCCTAGCGTCAGCACCATGTTGTCGGACAAGGCCAGGGGTGGGATGTGCAAGTTCTCCGGCGCAGGCCCTTTGCGAATGCGTCCAGCGGTATCGTAATGCGACCCGTGGCAGGGACAGAACCACCCTCCGAAATCGCCCGCACCATAGCCAAGCGGGACACATCCCAAATGGGTGCAGACACCGATCATCACCAGATAGGCGTCATAGCCCAAAATGGCGCGGTTCTCATCCTGCGCTGCGGCCTCGCCGGGAAGATTGGGATTGCGCGCCTCGGTGTCCGGCAAGGTGGAGACCGCCTGTTCACGCGCCTGGGCCATCTCAGCTTGCGTCCGGTGGCGAATGAAGACGGGCTTTCCGCGCCAATTGACGGTCAGTTGCGTGCCTTCGGCGAGCCCGGAGATATCCACCGAGATTGTCGCCAGGGCGCGCACATCTGCCGAGGGGTTCATCTGGTTGATCAGCGGCCAGAGCGCCGCACCCGAGGCGACCACGCCCGCGCCAGCAGTGACGTAATACAGGAAATCCCTGCGTTCAGTGTTATCGGTCGCATCCATAGCATGGCAAATGTGCAACCTTCCCGCGCCGGAACGTCAACGCGGGTTTTGTAACGGTTTGTCTGCAACCCGGGGCCTGGCGGAGGGAAACTGTGGCCGATCTTCAACTCAATGGTGGGGCGGTTCGCCTTTTGCCATCATGAGATGATGCTTCTGGTGATGCGCGCCAATGGTCATCAGTCCGAAGAACCCAAGACCCTGTATCTGGTCGGTATCGCCATCGACGAGGAGGGCGACGCCGTCCCCGAGATCCTCTGTCGTGACGTCCCAACCCGTCTCGGCCGCAAGGAAAGGCGCATGGACAGGTACCATGGTGCGAATGGCATCGAGAACGCGCGGTGCCCCCCGGACCTCGAACCGGATACCGGCAGGCCGCGCACTGCGGGTAACCTCGGCCTCCATCGTTACAAGCTCCATGTCCACCAGATGTCGCCTCAGAGGCGCAATATCAACGTTTGCCCAATCGGTATCGGGATCGGCGCGTAGGAGCGCCACGATCTCGGCCATGGCGGCAAAGGCCGATTGCCCGGTTTCCTGTGGGCCCGGCATCGCATGCCCGGTCGCGGAATGGCTGTGCTGGGCCGCGACGGGTCTAGACAATGACAGGGCAAGCAGGAGAGCAACAAGGCGCATGGCGGGCTCCTTTTGAACGGCAAGATACCCGTTTTTCCTAGCACGCAGACCTACTACGGAATATGATTTCAATCATATGCTGCCAGAGCCCTACGATCTTCTTCCGACATCTGCGCTTCGGCCGCAAACAATTGCGGTTGGCGACGTGCTCTTTCGACAGGGTGCACGGACCCGGGGTCTCTATGTGCTGATAACCGGGCGTGTACATCTCGAGCGGGTTGGTCCGAATGGCGAGCGCCTCATCATTCACCGGGCGGCATCCGGGACCAGCTTTGCCGAAGCCTCGGTCTTTTCGGAGCGCTATCATTGCATGCCATCGTGATGGACGCTGGAGACCTGGTCCGGATCGACAAATCCGCGGTTCTCGCCGCCTTCGCGAACCCGGACTTTGCGCGGGCCTATGGACGCCAGGCGGCCCAACAGGTTCAGGCGCACCGGCAGATCATGGAAATTGTCGGCATCCGCCGCGCCGAGGATCGGGTGATGGCGGGGATCGTTGCGGGTCTTCTGGAGGGCACCGTCGTCGACTTTGCCGCCCGTCTCCAGCTGACGCATGAGGCGACCTACCGTGCGCTGCGGGCGCTTGTCGAAGCGGGCCGGGTCACAAACCCGTCCCGTGGGACCTACCGATTGGCCTAGCTGTGACTGGCAAAGACCGATGTCGCGCCATCGGGCCCGACAAGCAGCGTATCAAACGTATCGCCGGCACCGGGACCGCCCATGCCGGGGGAACTCATCGGCATACCCGGCACGGTGAGCCCGCGCGCCGCCGGTTGCTCTGAGAGAAGCCGGGCGATGTCTTCTGCCGGCACATGGCCCTCAATGAAATAATCGCCCACCACGGCGGTGTGGCAACCGGCCAGTTCCGACGCGATCTGGAGCCTGTCTTTCAGCGCATAGAGGGCGTCCTGCTCGACATCCTGGACCTCGACCTGGAATCCGGCCTGCCGGACATGATCGACCCAGGCGGTACAGCATCCGCAGGTCGGGGATTTGACAACCTTGATGGCCGGTGCGGTATCGGCCATGGCCGGAAGCGCGATTGTGGCGGCAGCGCCGGTCAGTAGAAAGGTGCGTCGTTTCATTCATCAATCCTTTTCTTCGGTATCTGGAATATTGGTCTTATCGGACTGGGAGTCGAGCGCCTGTTCGGACTGCGGTTCGCTATTCCCGGACATATCGAGCGCATATCCGCTTGCGGGTCCCCGGATCGGCTGAACCAGCATTCTGTCGATCCACAGATCTCGCGTCGTCCGAAATTGCTCAATACCGATATCCATGCCGGTGTGGCCCTTGGCGGGTTGCGCGATATAGGTTCCGAGTAGTCGATCCCACCAGGGCAGGTTGAACCCGTAGTTTGAATTCGTTTCCCGCGGATCGACCGAGTGGTGGACGCGGTGCATATCGGGGGTGACGACAATCCACCTCAGCCAGCGGTCGACGGACGGCGGCAGACTGATATTGGCGTGGTTGAACAGGGCCGTGGCGTTCAGGATCACCTCGAACAACAAAACCGCGACGGCCGGGGGTCCCAGGGCCGCGACAACCGCGAGCTTGATCACCATCGAGATTAGGATCTCGATTGGATGAAAGCGCAGGCCGGTCGTTGCATCAAATTCGAGGTCCGCATGATGCATGCGGTGCAGGCGCCAGAGCGCAGGAATGGCGTGAAACATGACATGCTGCAGGTAGATCGCGATGTCGAGCAGCAGCATTGAGACGAGCATAGCCGCCCAGAACGGGACCTCCATGGTGTTGAATAAACCCCAGCTACGGTCTTCGGCGATGACCGCGAGGCCCACTGCCAGAATCGGAAAGGTCAGACGCAAGATTGCCGTATCGATCACAACAAGCGCGATGTTGTTGGTCCACCGGATGACACGCGGAATGTCGCGCCGACGACGAGGAGCGGCGATTTCCCACAGCGCCATGGCCGCAAGGACGCCGAGGAACGCCGTCAGGCGAATGGCCGGTTCCGAACCAAGGATCGTCTCGGTCATGTTTTGACCTCGTATGTTTTCAAAGCCACTTGAGAATGACTGGCCATGTCAACTCTCCTTCCGTTGCCTGCCGGTCTTTCGCGTCGCGGCGAAGAGAACCGACAGGCCGGTAAAGGCACCGAGGGCAAGCGCGGTCCAGGTGGCGGTGCGGGCATCTCCGTTCATCGCCTGGCTGCCCATGTGAGCGAGGAGAAAGCTCGCCGGGATAATCCCGGCCATTGTGGCCAGCGCGAACCTCCAAAGGTGCAGCTTGCTCAGACCGGCGGCGTAACTGATCATGTCGAAGGACAGAAATGGCAGCAGGCGGCTGCCGAAGACCAGAAATGTCAGCATGTTCTGTGACCCGAACAGCCCTGTGTTTATCTTCTGACCGAGATGACGCTCAACGAACGGTCGGCCCAGGCTGCGCGCCAGTCCAAAGGCGATCAGCGCACCGAGTTCCGCGCCAAGAACGACAAGGATCGTTCCAAAGGTATGTCCATAGGCGGCTCCGGCAGCGAGAGCGATGGGCGCGGAGGGCAGGGGGCTCGCCACGATAGCGAGTGTCATAAGCGCGACGATGACAATTGGACCGGCAAGACCTGCGGCCTCGATCCAGCGGTCGATTTCCGCGCGAGAGGGCAGGCGAATGTCAATGCCGAAGACATCCGGGAATGCCAAGACGACAGTTCCGATCAGGATCACCGCAAGAAGAAGTACACGCCACTTCATGGTTCAAAACACGCCATAAAGCAGGATGAAAAAGGCCGCTGCGAGAAGGTCGAAGGCAACGCAAAACGGAATGTACCAGTTCGGAACGCTGGCGAGACGGCGAGACTTGTGGTGCAAGATGTCCCACAAGGCGTGCAGGGCCAATCCCAACGGGAGGAAGGCCCAATGCCATATCAGCCCCAAGAACGCCGCCAAGGCGAACAAAAGAGCGACGGCGAGTTCTGCCCAAAACACGCGGGGATTGCCGTCCGCGGCGCCAAAGCCGATATAGGCGCCACCGATCAAGGCAAGCGTGATCGAAGCAAGAGCCACCGAGGTTCTCTCATCCAGAAACAGGTGAGCCGGCAATGACAGCAGGACCAGGAACGCACCGATCCGCACGGGAAATTTCACGATATCGCTGTAGCGATGTCGGGATGCGGGATCGCCGGTTTTTTCGATTATCTGTGCCATAGCTTGGTACCTAAGGATTCCAGCTACTGGAAGGTCAAGGGATATTCGGACAGGCGCACATTGAGGCGCATGCTTACCCGTTCAACTCGGGTGGCTATCATCCGTTATCTTTCGCCTGCTCCCAGACTTGCTGGCAGGCAGAGTAAAGAAACGTCGCCGACCAGGTCAGCAGCATGAAGCCCAAAAGTGATTGGAGCATCAGCAATAGCCGAAAGGGCCCCGACACCTCGAGGGACGAATAGCCAAGGGTCGAGAAGGAGATGCCTGTCACATAGAGAATATCTTCAAACAGCGGCGGGCTATTGCCGAACGATTGCGGCAGTAAGTTTTCCACCACCATCGCGTTGAACACGGCAAGCGTGACGAGTTCCAGAACGTGGAGCAGCAACAGTGCGGAAAATGTGAGGATGATCCGCAATCCCGATCCCTCCGACCGGTACGGAGACAACCTCAGGATGCCCGACAACGCGTAATGATGGACAATTCCCATCAGGACCGCCGCGCATGTTCCAACAAGCATCGCCATCGATACGGTCATTCGACCAGACCCGCCTTACTGCTCAACCAGACCAATTTGACCATATATCAGGCTCTTGTCACAACCGGGCGTCAGGCCCTCGCGGCTCAGGCCAATTCGGTGGGCAGCCCCTTCAGGGCGACATTGATCTGAACGGTTGGCAAGCCCGATGCGATCCAGCCCTTTCCGTCGCCCGAACCCAGCATCCCCTCCGAGATATCAGCGTAGCCTGAGTAACCAGCTTGTCTCAAAGCCCGAAGCAGGGATGCCGAGCGTCCGCCCGTCGCGCAGATCAGTCCAACGATGCGATCACCGCTTAATTCCTTTGCCTTGAACAAGCGGTCCGGAAAGCCGGTCTCGTGCATGCTGATTGGCCAGACCCCGGCACCTACACCGGTTTCTTGCCACTCGTCGCGCGTTCTGACATCGATGATCCGCGCCGTGTCCGCCTGAAGCGCGTCAAAGGCAGTCTCTGCCGACCAAACGGATCGGATCTGAGACATTACCGGCGACGCCGTGACGGTCAACATCGTCATCTGAGCACCCAGAACGAAGCGGCGCCGGTTCAAATCAAGAGCCATGTTCGAAAACCTCATCGTTTGATCGATTGCGGTTCTATGCGTCACAGACCACATGCGCGACGCTATCCGGGAGTGCCTCACGGTGCAGGTGCAGATTTGTATCCATGTGTAGCAAGGGACTGACCTGATACAAACGGCTACAATTCTGCCCCTGAAATACGACGCGGCTATGATTTAGGAAGGACGCAATGGGACCGCCACCGCATATCCTTATCGTGGACGATCACGCTCAGATCCGCGAAAGCGTCGCGCGCTTTCTGGAGAAGAACGGGATGCGGACCACGGTCGCCAAAGACGCCGTGGAGATGGATGCGAAACTCGCGACCGGCCATTTCGACTTGCTCGTACTCGATGTCATGATGCCTGGAGAGGATGGCCTGTCGGTCTGCCGACGCCTTGCGCCCAAGGGTGATCTTCCGATCATCATGCTCACGGCGCTTGGTGAGGAAACAGATCGTATTGTGGGTCTGGAAATCGGTGCGGACGATTATCTGGCCAAGCCTTTCAATCCGCGAGAGCTGCTCGCCCGGATCAAGTCGGTTCTCAGAAGAAGCAACCGCGACGAACCCGTGGCCGGACGTCTGGCTGGACGGAAAGTCAGTTTTGCGAATTGGATTCTGGATACCGACCGGCAGGTCCTGATCGACGCGTCCGCCACCGAGACGCCATTGACGACATCCGAGTTCAAATTGCTGGCGGTCCTGCTTGAAAGAGCGAGGATGGTGCTCAGTCGTGAACAGTTGCTTGACCTGACCGCCGGTCGGAGCGCCGGCCCGATGGATCGCACGATCGACAATCAAATTAGCCGACTTCGCCGCAAGATCGAGCCGGATGTGTTAAGACCGAGCGTCATCAAGACGGTGCGAAATGGTGGGTACTGTCTGGCGGCCGATGTCGAGGATGCGACATGAGGCGCCGTGCGATGGCCTCTCTGAGCGGACAGTTGATCCTGCTTGTGGTTGCCGCACTTGTCGTGGCCCAAGCAATCAGCCTTTTCCTCTTTGCCGATGAACGCAGCCTGGCTATCCGGGCGGCTTTGGGTTTTGAAGCCGCCGGTCGAGCGGCAAATGTCGCACGGCTGATCGAGGAGGCGCCGCGAGATCTGCACCAATCGATCCTTCGGGCGGCAAACTCTCCGCTTATCCGTTTTGATCTATCGCGCATCCCGAGTGTCGATCACAGCGGCCATTCCGATGGCGGCATCGTCGAGGGACGCATACGCGCGCTGATGGATGACAGCTACAGCCGGGATATTCGGGTTGAGTTGCATGAGGTCGAGGGCGAGTTGCGGCCCTTGCCCAATCTCTCTGATGAGATGACGGAAATGCATCTCGCAATGATGCGGGGAGAGTTGACAGCGGTTGAAATGAACTTGTCGATTGCGATTGATGGAGGACAGTGGCTGAATGTCGGAACGCGGTTCGAGCGCCCGCCGATCCAGTGGCCCTTCTACTCGATGCTGACCTTCGGGATCTCCGCTGGACTGCTTTTGGTGGCGATCATCTGGTTCGTCATGACGCGGCTGACGCGTCCGCTTCGGAATTTGTCCAAAGCCGCCGACCATCTCGGCCGAGGCGAGGATGTGCCGGAACTGGACATCGCAGGGCCGACCGAGGTCAGGGACCTGACCGTCGCCTTCAATCGCATGCAAAGCCGGCTGACCCGGTTTGTCAGTGATCGGACACGGATGCTCGCAGCCCTCGGGCACGATTTGCGCTCGCCGCTCACCGCCATGCGGGTCCGCGCGGAGCTGGTTGACGAAGAAGAGACGCGGGACAGCCTCATCGCCTCGGTCGAAGAGATGCAGAGCATGGTCGATGCGACACTTACCTTTGCACAGGGCCTAACCGGGTCCGAAGAATCCGAGGTGGTCGATCTGCGCAACTTCCTGGACAGCCTGTGCAGCGACATGGCGGCACACTGCGCGTTTGCGCCGAGCGAAGATATTGCCGTGCGGCTTCGACCAAACGCTTTTCGCAGGGCGTTGAGGAACTTGTTGGAAAACGCAATTCGCTACGGTGGTTCCGCGCAAATCAGTTGGGCGATCCACGGCTCGAACCTCTTGCTGAACGTCGATGACAACGGGCCGGGCATTCCAGTCGACCAGTTGGAAAAGGTCTTTGATCCATTCTACCGCCTTGAGCAATCACGGTCTCTGGAAACCGGTGGTTACGGGCTTGGACTCTCGATCGCGCGAACGATCATCCAGTCCCACGGCGGCGATATCCAGTTGGTCAACCGGAACGGCGCGGGTCTGCGCGCCGTTGTCACCCTCCCTCTGGATGAAAACGAACTGATTGAAGGAGACGCAGATGAAACTGAAAGAGTTGATCCCACCGTTGCTGGCCAGCTTGCCCGCCAGCATGGCGCGAGCTGATGGTCCAGGCTCCTGGACGGGGCACATGTGGGGCGGCGGCTATGGTTTCATGGGCGGCTTCATGATGCTTTTGTTCTGGGGCGCCGTGATCGCATTGATCGTCTTCCTGGTGGTCAGGATGCGAGGCAATGAAACGCGTCCGTCGGAACCTGACGCTCAGGAAACGCTGAGGCGCCGCTATGCAAATGGTCAAATCAATGAAGAAGAGTATCGCCGACTGAAAGCGACGCTCGACGAATAGACCACATCACAAATTCGAGCATCGCTCGATGCGACGCCACCAACCTTAGTTAGGAAGAAACGCCATGTTCCCGGAAATTGGTCACTTCGCACTGGCACTCGCGCTGGCGCTTGCACTTGTTCAGAGCGTTCTTCCGATCACGGGCGCATCGCGTGGAAACACCGTTTGGATGAAATCCGCTCAGGCCACAGCCCTTGGTCAGGTGGTGTTTGTGACTATTGCCTTCGCGGCGCTGATGCAGGCCTTCATTGTCAGCGATTTCACCGTCAGGAATGTGGTCGAGAATTCCCATTCTCTCAAACCGATGCTCTACAAGGTCGCCGGAACATGGGGCAGCCATGAGGGTTCGCTCTTACTCTGGATACTCATTCTTGCGGTGTTCGGAGCCGGCGTTGCCACTTTCGGGTCGAATATCCCGGCCGAAACCAAGGCGCGCACGCTGTCGGTTCAAGCATGGATCAGCGTCGGCTTCCTGTCTTTTCTCCTGCTGACGTCAAACCCGTTCGAGCGAGTGTTTCCACCGCCGCTCGACGGCAACGATCTGAATCCGTTGCTTCAGGACATGGGTCTCGCGCTGCACCCGCCGCTTTTGTATTTCGGGTATGTCGGGTTCTCCATTGTGTTCTCTTTCGCCGTCGCAGCTCTGTTGGAAGGCCGCGTCGATCCGGCCTGGGCCAGATGGGTCCGACCGTGGACATTGGCCGCCTGGATCAGCCTGACGGCCGGCATCGCGCTTGGGTCATGGTGGGCCTATTATGAACTGGGCTGGGGTGGATGGTGGTTCTGGGACCCGGTCGAAAACGTAAGCTTCATGCCCTGGCTCTTGGGCACCGCGTTGCTGCATTCGGCCATCGTGACAGAAAAGCGCGATGCGTTCAAAAGCTGGACGATCTTGCTTGCCATCCTGACCTTCTCACTTTCGCTGCTCGGGACGTTCATCGTCCGGTCCGGCCTGCTTACATCCGTGCACGCGTTTGCGGTCGATCCCGAGCGCGGGCTTTACATTCTGGGTCTGCTGGCCGTGTCCATCGGCGGATCGTTAGCGCTCTATGCCTGGCGAGCACCAGAGATGGAGCCGGGCGGCCTGTTTCGCCCGATCAGCCGCGAAGCCGGACTGCTCGTAAACAACCTCATACTGGCGGCGGCCACGGGCACAGTTCTCTTCGGAACGCTTTATCCGCTGATCCTCGAGGCTGTCACCGGCGATAAGATCTCGGTGGGTCCGCCTTTCTTCAATGCGGCCTTCATTCCGATGATGTTGGCTCTGGTGGTGTTCATGGGCCTCGGTCCATTTCTTTCGTGGAAACGCGCCGATGTCCCAGGCTTGCTCGATCGCGTCCGCTTCATTGCTGCACTGGCGCTCATCGCCGCTCTGGCCGCATGGTATCTTCTGAACGGCGGTCCGATCATGGCGTATCTCGCCATTCTCGGCGCAGCGTGGCTGCTTTTTGCAACACTCCGGGAATGGGCGCTGAGAATCCGCCTGTTCGAGGTTCCCTTTGCAGAGAGCATGAGACGCGCGCGCAACTTGCCACGGGCGTCTCACGGCATGACGGTCGCTCATGCAGGGGTTGCCGTATTGATGATGGGAATGATCGGGTCTAGCGCGTGGAAAAGTGAGGAAATCGTGTTCGCCGCCCCAGGGACCGAAGTCGCAATTGCCGGATTCGAAATCACGTTTGAAGGCGCAGAGAAGGTTCAAGGCCCGAACTACATTGCCGATCGTGGCACACTTGTGGTCCGCCGGAATGGGGAATTGGTCACAACGCTTTTCCCCGAGCGTCGATTTTACCCGGTGGCGGAAAGCCAGACGACGGAATCGGCGATCCGGTCCACATTAGCGGGGGATCTCTATACGTCGATTGCAACGCCAGCCTCCGATCAAGTGAACAACGCTGGTGCCTGGACCTTGCGCATCCTTTACGAACCGCTCGTCAATTTGATCTGGATCGGCTCGATCCTGCTCGTGATCGGCGGCAGTCTGTCACTGTCTGATCGCCGCTTGAGGGTAGGCGCTCCGCGCCGCGCAAAACGACCAGCCAGCGATGCTGTCCCTGCGGAGTAGGAGTGAAGATGAAGCGTCTCATTTCGGGACTTCCGCTTCTCGCGGCAGTCATATTTGGAGGGTTCTTTTTTTGGGGTCTCAATCCCGACAGGGACCCCAACGAAATTCCCTCCGTTCTCATTTCGCAGCCGGCTCCGGAGTTTGACCTCGAACCAGTGGCGGGGCTGGAAACACCCGGTCTTTCCCGGAGCGATCTTGTCGGAAAAGAACGACCAGTTGTGGTTAATGTCTTTGCGTCCTGGTGCGTGCCTTGCCGCGCGGAACATGCCGTATTGACCAGATTTGCAGAGCGGGATGGCATTAGACTGTTCGGCATCAACTACAAAGACAAACCTGAGGATGCCGTGAGATGGCTCAATGATCTGGGCAATCCATATGAGCGGATCGGGTCTGACCTGTCAGGCCGGACAGGCATCGAATGGGGGCTCTCGGGCGTGCCGGAAACATTCATCGTCGATGGCGATGGTATCGTATTGTTCCGTTATGTCGGGCCGGTTGTCGGTCCGGACGCCGTCGAACGTTTCACCGAAGCCTTGAAGCAGGCAGGCGCGCTGCCGAATGGAGCAGGTTCATGAGACAGTTGATTTTCGCGTTTTGCGTCGGGTTGCTTCCCCTTGCCGCCAGTGCGGTCGAACCGGACGAAATGCTGACCAATCCGGTATTGGAACAGCGTGCGCGGGAGATTTCCAAAGATTTAAGATGCGTTGTTTGTCAAAACCAGGACATCGACAGCTCCAACGCCGGTGTGGCCCGGGACCTGCGCCTTCTTGTCCGCGAGCGACTGGTCGCAGGAGACACTGACACCCAGGTGATCGAGTATATTCGGGCGAGATATGGGGATTACGTGCTGCTTAAACCGCCTCTGGAGCCTGCAACCTACGCGCTTTGGTTCGCGCCGATCGCGTTCATCCTGATCGGGATTTTCGTTGGTGGAGGGGTGCTCATGAGTCGGCGAAAGCCGGAGAAAATCGAAGATTTGAGCTCGGAGGATGAGAATACCGTGTCCGAAATTCTCAGGCAAAACGAAGCGAGGGACGCATTATGATCTGGGGAATTTTCGTTCTTCTGACACTGCTCGCAATCAGCTTTGTCCTTTATCCGCTTCTGTTGTCCAGATCGAGCATTCTCACCAGACGAGATGCGGTACCGGCAATCCTTGCCGATCAGATGCAGGAAATCGAGCGCGACATGGAGCGTGGGCTCATCTCGGAACACGAAGGGCAAGCGGCGAAACTCGAGATCAAGAAACGAATCGTCGCAACAGCGAGAAATTCGGAAAGGAAAGTTGCATCTGCTGCCCGCACAGGCGGCAAAACCCCATTGGTCATCGCAGCTGTTCTCGCGCCATTGTTTGCAACAGGCTATTACCTGACCATGGGATCGCCCAACGTTCCCTCGATGGCGTTTGCAGCGAGAGCGGATGAGCGAGCGCAAAATGACGATGTGGCGATTCTTGCAAATCAACTCCGTGAAAGGCTCGAGTCCGACCCGGCGGGCGGTCCAAGCGAAGGTTGGATGTTGTTGGGCCAGACCTATCAGCGCATGGGTAGAGCAGGTGATGCCGTTGAAGCCTTTGAAGTTGTCGCCGAACGGGAGGACGCCACCTCCGCGACGTTCTCCATGCTGGCAGAGGCCGTCGCGGTTGCCAATGACGGCCTTGTTGTTCCTCGGGCAAAGATGGCCATTGATCGCGCTTTGGAGCTTGACCCGTCCAATCCCGCCGCAATGAGACTGTCCGGAATTCTGTGCCCTGGCGCTTTGATTACGCCATTGGGAAGCGTTCTTCGAACATGATCGCCAACTGGCTCTTCACTGCGTGCCATTCGCGCACGGAACGCTTCCATTCCTGAGACG
>Ga0213841_1000258_pt1 | contig 87456 bp, 85 predicted proteins | sample SWPATP23_FD_160125 | JGI IMG/M metagenome (GOLD analysis project Ga0213841, IMG submission 160125) | Coastal seawater microbial communities from Marineland, Florida, United States - SWPA TP2 #3 | ecosystem: Environmental > Aquatic > Marine > Coastal | place: USA: Florida | collected 2016-08-14
CGGCCGTGAAGCCAGCTTCAGCCTTGTGGAAATAAAAAAGTCGGACACTTTCTGTGTCCGACTTTCATTGGTCGGGGTGGCAGGATTCGAACCTGCGACCTCCTGCTCCCAAAGCAGGCGCGATAACCGGGCTACGCTACACCCCGAATTGGTTATCAATAATTCTTTATTTCAATCTCTTGTCGATATTACCGGTTTAACCGTAGTAATACCCAGAACGTTTTTCACTGTAAAGTATATAAACAATCATACTCTTTCACTTGGGGTGGTCACGCCATAGGCGTGACGCGATAACCGGGCGGAGTCTATCCTGAGCTTGACTCAGGGCTACACCCCGAAAATTGGATTGCAAATATATTCCTTTTATTTATTTTTCAAACGTTTTTTAGTACCTTTTCAGAAATGAGATCCCTATGAAAAAAATTGTGATTTTCCTGTTACCCTTGCTGCTGATAATTGCCTGTAAAGAACCGGTAAAAGAGAACGACATCGCCATTAAATCTAACACAACTCGATCATATTCAACAGTTCGTGTAGTCGATAATCTTAGCAATCCCTGGGGCATGACGTGGTTGCCTGATGGCAGCATGCTAATCACCGAAAAACGCGGAGAGATCCTTCACATTAAAAATGGAGTGAAAACTACTATTGAAAACGTGCCGGAGATCTATGTCCGGGGTCAGGGTGGGCTAATGGATATTGAGATACATCCTAATTATAAGGAAAACCCATGGATCTATTTTACATACGCTTCGCCTGAAGGAGAAGGAAAAGGAGGTCACACCAAATTAAGCCGCGCCATGTTACTGGAAGGAAAACTAATAAATTTCCAGCACTTGTATAAAGCCAGTCCAAATTCTACCAGTGGCCAGCATTTTGGTTCCAGAATAGAATTCGACAATGAGGGATATCTGTATTTCAGCATCGGGGAGCGAGGTGATCGTGATAGAAATCCTCAGGATATTACCCGAGATGGAGGGAAGATCTATCGCCTTTACGACGATGGAAAGATTCCTGTCACCAATCCCTTTGTTAATGAAATGGGAGCCAAACCTACAATTTTTACCTACGGGAACCGGAATCCCCAGGGAATGGCTAAACATCCCGAAACGGGTGAAATATGGATGCACGAACATGGCCCAAAAGGTGGCGATGAGATCAATATCGTTAAAAAGAGGGCAAATTATGGCTGGCCGGTGATTTCGTATGGCGTAAACTACAGCGGTACAAAGTTCACCGAGGAAACAGCGCGTCCGGGAATGGAACAACCTGTTTATTACTGGACGCCTTCTATCGCTCCCTGTGGAATGACCTTCGTTACGGGCGACACCTATCCGGAATGGCAAGGTCATCTTCTGGTAGGATCACTAAAATTTAACTATGTAGAATTAGTTAAACTGAAAGGCAATAAAGTAATAGGAAGAGAAAAGATCGCCGAGGGTATAGGCAGGGTGAGAAATGTAAAACAGGGTCCTGATGGATTTATATATATTGCCGTTGAAGGTGACGGTATCTACAAGATCCTTCCCAATTAAAAAAGGGGCCGATGCGGGCCCCTTTCATTAACAAAAAATTAAACTAGAAACTTATTACAGATTCTACCACTACTCCGCTAAATTTACCTTCGTTGTAAATATTACCGGGAGCAAATCCATCGTAGGTCTGGTTTACATATTCTAATTTAGCCAGTACATTCTTGGTAAGGAATACACCTCCACCTATATTAAATCTGTCGATAGTGACATCCAGTCCGGAGCCAGCTTCTTCTCCACTTGCGCTATTGTATCGTCCACCTACGTAGAAATTCTCGTTGTTACCGAACCGGTATAGAACCTCTATCATATATTGTGTCCAATCTCTACGCTTTTCAGTTAGAGGGGTTGTAGCTTCAAATTCAGAATCGGAGCGTCCGCTGGTTAATTCCACCAAACCGAATACCTCAAGTCCCTGGTATTTCACAAATGGGTTGATCATAATAGCTGTGATTTCATTTCTGAATCCCGGATCGTAACGGCCGGAACGGAAATTACTGGAAGCACTTGCTTCAGCATCTTCTAATACAAGATAGTATCTGGAACCTGTACGGTCGGCAGAATACAGATAAACTCGAGCTGCCTGAGCCGTGTTGTAAATAGATCCGGTTAAACGTACTCTCAGGTCGTTGCTTAATTGCTTATCCCATCCTACTTTACCCAATAAGGAAGGTGAAGTGGTGTCCGGGTTGTTAACCGCCTGGTTCAATTTACCATTAGACATACCCACCATAACTAGCCAACCGTTGTTTCGATAATAGATTTCTCCTCCAACTTCTGTGGTAAAAGCATCCAATATGGTATTCCCAACAAATGGATTATAAATTGCAGATGAGTTGTCTGATCTTCTGAAGTGCTGGTCTCCATAGTTCTGCTCCATATGTCCTAACTTCACAGTTACATGCTTCATCAGGTCACTTAAAGTACCCTCCTTTATAAAATTAAGATTATCAATTTGCAGATAACCTCCTTTTACATAAGGTTCCGGGTGGTGTCTTGAAGACAAATACGTTCTTAAGTGCATTCTTAATCCATCGCCCAATTCTACATCCAGGTCTAAATTGGCGGTAGCCAGGTTGAAATTGTCGCCTATCTCTATCAATGGTACCATTTCGTACCAAGGACTGGAAGGGTTGTCGGTAGCCACAAAGCCATTCTCATGATCTATAGCTTGAAATTGTAAAGCCGATGATCCACCCACTCTTACCCTCACTCCGTCGAAGGCTTTAACAATAGCCGTGTCTTTAGGCGCTTCAAATACATTGATGCCCTGCTTGTCAGGCTCTCTGAAGTTATTTAAACTTCGTTTATTCTGTGCATAGGAGAAGGTTACTCCCAGCAATAAAATTAATACGATTAGTTGTTTTACAATGTGTTTCATGGTTAATTGTAATTAAGGTTAAAATCAATTATAATATCATTTCCGGTTTTTAATGTACCTAGTAAGGCAGTAGGTGGTTCCACATCGAAATCGGACATTTTCAATGGTTTTTCACCTTTTATAATCACCTTACCTCCTACTACTGCGATTTTCGTGTCAATAGAAACTGTCCTGGTTTTACCCGCAATGGATAGCGTCCCTATTAATTTTGCTGTGTAATTATCGCTGCCTGTATGTTGTAAGGATTCTACTTTATTAAGTCGGTAGGTGATGCTAGGATGGCTGTCACTCTTAAGGGCATCATAACATTTATTGTCCATGACGCGCTTACCACTTTCGAGGGTTTTCACACCCACTTTTACCTCGATATTGTGAATTTTAAGATCTCCATCAGCTACATGATCGAAATCGAGTTTTCCGCTAAAAGATTTCGAGATCATCTCCCAGTCATGCAGTGACGAGGTTCCTTTAATAGTAAAATTCGATCCCGAGGAATTAATTTTATAACTTAATTTATTAGCGGGTTGAACTGCGTCGTTCATAGCGATATCTCCTGCTTGAGCAAAACCGAAAAACGAAATAAAACACGCTAACATCATTAGATTAAACTTTTTCATCATGTGAAGGCTTTTGTGTAACATTTGATACAAAACTAAACACCGCTTGTAGTTTAATCTATGATAATTGTCAGCACCGAAAATCCGGGAAATTGACATTTATCATAGTTTGAAAAACTTCAATTTGTTAGAGTGAGCGATCTTATGGAATTTTGCAATATTCAACCAATGGTGACTTGCCAAATTGAGGTTTTACCGTACTTTTGAAAGAATTATTTAATGAGATCATGCATAGAACATTCAACTATATCTTCGTCCTTAACCTGGTAGTAAGTCTATTATTCGCCTGCAATTCATCTACTAAAAATGCTTCAGAAAAAAATCAACCTGAAGTGGCAGATCTCTCTATGGCTCAGGATGAGTTAAGCAGATCGAAAGAGCGAGGTGGTCTTATCTATACCGATTTCTGCATGCAGTGCCACATGGCAAACGGGATGGGCATTACAGGTACGTTTCCTCCTTTGGCCGGGTCCAACTGGTTAAAAGAAAAACGTACCGAAAGCATCCACGCTGTGAAATTCGGCCAATCCGGGAAGATAGAAGTGAACGGGGAAATTTACGACAATATCATGGTGCCCATGGGACTTAGTGATGAGGAGGTGGCAGATGTAATGAACTACATCATGTCCTCCTGGGGTAACACCCTTGATAAAATGGTAACCCCATCGGAAGTTGCTGCCGTTAAAAAATAAACCAATACATTAGGAAATATGGTAAAGATCATGTTTTCTGTCTAACATTATTCCTACTTTTGTACAAACCAAGAATCTATGCTTATAATAGGTATCGCCGGAGGTACAGGGAGTGGTAAAACAACGGTCGTTCAGCAGATCATTGAACAATTACCGGAAGGGGAGGTATGTATCATTTCACAAGATTCGTATTATAAAGATATTAGCCATCTAACCTACGAGGAAAGGGTGAAGATCAATTTCGATCATCCCAAGGCTATCGATTTCGATCTTTTGTCTACTCACCTAAAGGAACTAAAAAAAGGCAACTCCTTCGAACAACCGGTTTACTCCTTTGTAGAACATAACCGAACTTCAGAAACCATTACCACCCATCCTAAAAAAGTGGTGATCGTTGAAGGTATCCTTATCCTTACGCATCCCGAAATTCGCGAACTGTTCGACATTAAGGTGTATGTTCATGCCGATAGCGACGAACGCCTGATACGTAGATTAAAAAGGGATATCGTAGAACGAGGGCGCGATCTCAACGAGGTGCTTAATCGATACCAGACCACACTAAAACCTATGCATCAGGAGTTTATAGAACCAACCAAGGAATACGCAGATATTATCATCCCAACAAATAGATATAACACCGTGGCCGTGGATCTAATTAGAAATATTATTCATCAGAAGCTGGACAACTAACTGTGAAATTTTCAGAAATAAAAAAGAAAAAATGGTTCCTGGTATTTAGTAGTACCTATGTACTCATACTTATCTTTTTTATCGTGTGGATGATTTTTTTCGACACCAATTCGTTCTTTATTCACCGGGAATTGGATCAGGATATTAAAGGCCTGGAAGAGAATAAAGAATTCTACAAGCAGGAAATTGAAAAGGACAAAGCTTTTATAGAGAAGATGAAAGACAGTGCCGAAATGGAAAAATTTGCCAGGGAAAAGTACTATCTGAAAAAGGAAAATGAAGACATTTACATCATAGAGCACGAAGACAGCCTGAAAAATAAAGACCATAATGACTAACTTATTCGATGAATTTGACGGGGTTTCGGCTAAAGCCTGGAAGCAAAAGATACAGGTGGACCTTAAAGGAGCCGATTATAACGACACCCTCATCTGGCAATCTCCCGAGGGCATCCACGTAAAACCGTTCTATCACCCCGATGATTTTAAGTCTGCTTTCGAGCCCATTCCGGGTCAACCTCAGCAGTGGGAGATCGTTCAACAGGTTTTTATTGATGACGTGGCCATCGCCAATAAACTGGCCCTGGACGCCATGGACCGCGGAGCGGAAGCTCTGCTTCTTATTGCCGAAAATTCCTTCGAGATAGAATCCATGTTCACTGGTTTCGATTTCTCGAAAGCTACCTTGTATTTCGATCTGCGTTTCCTGAATCTTGAATTTCAAAAGAAGCTGCAAACTTATCTAAGCGAAAAACAAGCCTGTGTGTTTTACAATATCGACCTCATTGGTAACCTGGCGCGAAGTGGCAATTGGTATACTAATCTTAAACAGGATCATGAGATCCTTGATAGGCTTTTTTCTGAATTTCCTTCGGAAGCGATCTTAGGTGTGGATATGGCCTTGTACCAAAATGCCGGAGCTCATAGTGTTCAGCAATTAGCCTATGGGTTGGCACATTGTAACGAATACCTGCATCACTTCAGCAATAAAAAAGATCTGCTTGTAAATTTTAAAGTTGCTGTTGGAAATAATTACTTCTTCGAAATAGCTAAAATAAGGGCACTACGGAAATTGTACTCGGTACTAGCAAAGGAATTCGGCATGAACCCAAAGTGTAATATCCTTGCAGTCCCGTCGCATCGAAATAAAACCATATACGATTATAACGTGAATATGCTGCGTACCACCACAGAATGTATGAGTGCCGTTCTGGGTGGTGCCAATGCGGTGAGTAACCTCCCTTATGATGCTATTTATCATAAAAGCAACGAATTTGGCGAACGGATCTCCCGTAACCAATTGCTCATTCTGAAATCGGAAAGTTATTTCGATGCAGTATCCAATCCTGCGGATGGAACGTATTATATCGAAGCGCTCACCGATCAGCTGGCCGAAGCCGCCCTGACACTTTTTAAAGAGATCGAAGCGAACGGCGGATTCCTGAAAATGCTGAAACAGGGCACCATTCAGAAGAAAATAAAAGAAAGCGCACAAAAGGAACAGAAAATGTTCGAGGAGGGAAAACTGGCACTCCTGGGTACAAATAAGTATCCCAACGCTGCCGATAGAATGAAAGACTCCATCGAATTATTTCCGTTCGTAAAAAATAAGCCAAGGAAAACGCTCATCGAACCTATCATCGAGCGTCGCCTGGCCGAACCCCTGGAAAAAGAAAGGCTTGAAAATGAAAATTAAATATATACTGCTGGTAACTATAACTCTCGTCCTCACGGCCTGTGTGGACAAAGCTCTTGAGGCTGTTGTCTGGACAGAGATCGAAGCCGATGAGGAACCGCCGGGTACCTACCATTTGCTGGAGGAAGATGGCACCAAGATCTTCCTGCCTCACGATTTTACCCGTTACTCGGTCTCCAAATTCCAAAAAGTTCTGGATTCTGTGTTGGATGGACAGGAGTACGAATCGGAAATTAAAAGGATCAATAAATTAAAGGATGCCCGGGGTTCGTTCTATATATATTTCGATGATCAATCCCGCTCCAGTCTTACCGTAAGCACGGTAGAATACATGCAAATTGAGCAAGAAGAGGCCCAAACTCTCCTGGGTATGATCCGGTCTCACCTGGATTACGAAGCGCTTAAAAAGAATATAGAGATCGAAAAAGTTACCGCGAAATACAGTGGCGATAAAACAAAGTACGTCTTCAAATCTGTCTATAAGTTAACCGATCTCGAAACGAACACAGAGTGGTATAATTCAAGTTATATCGTTACTTCCAATTTAAAAACAGTTTTTATTCAACTGGTAACAAGTTTTGAAGCCGATTTCGATCCGTACATTTTAAAAACTATACTATGATGAGCAGAAAAAACTTGGAACATCTTAGTTTAAATGGCAATACCGAAAATAAACCGGGCCCATCTGTAGATTCCACGATTACTGCCGAAGAAATTACGGTTAAAAAACAATACACTCCTTCCGATCTCGATCATATCCATCACCTGGACTTTGTTGCGGGAATCGCCCCCAACCTTAGGGGCCCCTACTCCACCATGTATGTTCGCAGGCCATGGACCATTAGACAATACGCAGGGTTTTCTACCGCCGAAGACAGTAACGCTTTCTACCGCCGAAACCTGGCAGCCGGACAAAAAGGGCTGTCTGTAGCCTTCGATCTGGCAACGCATAGAGGCTACGACAGCGATCACGAGCGTGTAGTTGGTGATGTGGGAAAAGCAGGCGTAGCCATAGACAGCGTGGAGGACATGAAGATCCTTTTCGATAAGATCCCTCTGGATAAAATGAGCGTATCCATGACAATGAATGGTGCGGTGCTGCCTATCATGGCTTTTTATATTGTGGCTGCTGAAGAACAAGGCGTTTCTCCCGAAGCTCTGGCCGGCACCATCCAGAACGACATTTTAAAGGAGTTTATGGTTAGAAACACTTACATCTACCCTCCTGCTCCATCGATGAAGATCATTAGTGATATCTTCGAATTCACCTCAGAGAAAATGCCGAAGTTCAATTCCATCTCAATTTCGGGCTATCATATGCAGGAAGCGGGCGCAACCTGCGATATCGAACTGGCCTATACGCTTGCCGACGGCCTCGAATACATCCGCACCGGAATTGCGGCGGGAATGGATATAGATTCTTTCGCTCCCAGGCTTTCTTTCTTCTGGGCCATCGGGATGAATCATTTTATGGAAATTGCCAAAATGAGGGCTGCTAGAATGCTCTGGGCGAAACTCGTAAAACAATTCAACCCTAAGAATCCCAAATCGCTATCGCTTCGTACCCATTGCCAAACCAGTGGTTGGAGCCTTACAGAACAAGATCCTTTTAACAACGTAGCCAGAACCTGCATTGAAGCGGCGGCAGCGGCCTTTGGCGGTACGCAGTCCCTGCATACCAATGCCCTGGATGAAGCTATCGCACTTCCCACCGATTTCTCGGCACGTATCGCCAGGAATACCCAGATCTATCTTCAGGAAGAAACCCAAATTACGCGAACGGTCGACCCCTGGGCGGGTAGTTATTATGTAGAAAACCTCACCCACGAGATCGCCAATAAGGCCTGGATGTTGATCCGGGAAGTGGAAGAATTAGGAGGAATGACCAAGGCCATCGAAGCAGGGATCCCTAAACTACGTATAGAAGAAGCCGCAGCGCGAAAGCAAGCTCGTATCGATAGCGGCCAGGATATAATTGTTGGTGTAAACAAGTATCGGCTCGAAAAGGAAGACCCGCTGCATATACTCGATGTGGATAACCAAAAGGTTAGAAACGGACAAATTGCGCGTCTGGAAAGGATTAAAAACGAAAGAAATAGTGAAGCGGTAGAAATTGCCCTCGCAAAATTAACACACTGCGCCAAAACAGGTGACGGAAATTTATTAGCTTTAGCCGTAGATGCAGCCCGTAGTCGTGCGACCCTGGGAGAGATCTCATACGCATTGGAAAAGGAATTTGGACGCTATAAAGCACAGATCAGGTCCTTTAGCGGCGTGTATAGTAAAGAAATGCAGAAAGACCCTTCTTTTGAAAAAGCCCGAGCGATGGCAGATCGATTCGCCGAACTGGAAGGACGACGTCCTCGAATAATGATCGCCAAAATGGGACAGGACGGACATGACCGGGGTGCCAAAGTAGTGGCAACAGGTTATGCCGATGTAGGTTTCGATGTGGATATCGGTCCGTTGTTCCAAACTCCGGCAGAAGCTGCAAAACAAGCCATGGAGAACGATGTGCATATCCTGGGTGTTTCCTCCCTGGCGGCCGGACATAAAACCCTCGTTCCCCAGGTAATAGAAGAACTGAAAAAACAGGGCCGTGATGATATCATGGTGATCGTTGGTGGTGTTATTCCACCACAGGATTACGAATTCCTCTTCGATGCTGGTGCCGTGGCGGTGTATGGCCCTGGCACACGTATTAGCGATGCCGCCATTGAAATGCTTCAGATCTTGATCGATTCGGTAGTCGAATAATGGAATATATAATAAAAACAAACAGACTTGGACTTCGGAACTGGCAGCACTCAGACGAATTGCCTTTTATTGAAATGGGTAAGGATGCCGAAGTAATGAGGCATTTCCCTACAGTGCTAAACGATGCAGAATCGCTGGATCTTATTAAAAGACTTTCAGATCATTACAAGGAATACGGCTATACCTACTTTGCGGTAGATGAATTGGATACAGGTGAATTTATCGGGTTCACAGGATTGAAAAATCAGATTTGGGAAAGCGAATTCACACCCTGTGTGGATATGGGGTGGCGACTAAAACGAGCTGCCTGGGGTAAGGGTTTTGCTACCGAAGCTGCCCGGGCTTGCCTGGAAGCAGCCTGGCCGAAATTTGGCTTGAAGGAAGTACTTGCCTTTGCCACCGATACCAATCTGGCTTCCCAACGGGTGATGCAAAAAATAGGAATGGATCATATCGGCAAGGTGCAACATCCCATGATAAAAGGTGATACCAGGTTCAGACATTGCGAGGTGTATAAATTTACTATGCAAGCATAATATTTAAGGTTTAATCCTTACATTTACTGCTCTAAAAAACAAAGAATGGATCTAAAGGCTAAAATGCTACGAGACGATGCGCTAAAAGGAAAAACTATTGTTGTTACTGGTGGTGGCAGCGGCTTGGGTAAGTCCATGACCACCTACTTCCTCGAATTGGGCGCCAATGTGGTGATCACCTCCCGAAATCTGGAAAAACTACAAACGGTTAAGCAGGAACTGGAAGCTGAAACGGGAGGAAAAGTTCTCCCTGTTCAGTGCGATGTGCGGCATTACGACCAGGTGGAAGCTATGGTGGAAGCCTCTGTTAACGAATTTGGAATGGTGGATGTGCTACTCAACAATGCCGCCGGGAATTTCATCTCCCCTACCGAAAGACTTTCGGCTAACGCCTTCGATACCATTATCGACATCGTCCTGAAAGGCACCAAGAATTGTACTTTGGCCTTCGGAAAACACTGGATCGATAAAAAAGAAACCAATAAATCGGTACTAAATATTGTTACCACATACGCCTGGACCGGCTCGGCCTACGTGGTGCCCAGCGCTACTGCCAAGGCAGGAGTTCTTGCGATGACAAGATCCCTGGCGGTGGAATGGGCTAAATACGGTATGCGCTTCAATGCCATAGCGCCAGGGCCTTTTCCTACTAAAGGTGCCTGGGACAGGTTGTTACCCGGCGACCTCAAGGAAAAATTCGATCTCGCCAAAAAGGTTCCCGTAAAACGCGTTGGGGAACATCAGGAATTGGCAAATCTGGCTGCTTACCTCGTTTCCGACTTCTCCGCGTATATCAATGGAGAGGTGGTTACCATAGACGGCGGTGAATGGCTAAAAGGAGCCGGCCAGATGAATATGCTTGAAGAAATCCCCCAGGAAATGTGGGATATGCTTGAGGCCATGATCCGGGCTAAGAAAAGTAAGTGATTCTGAAGTACTTAAAGGTAATAATACTGCAATTACTCAACTATTAGGACGACCACATCCATATACAAATTCTCTAGGGCTATAGTTTCTGAAGGGCCTTTAGATGCTCATCCATTTCCCTGTCGTAAACGTAGATAAACAATACGGCCATCATATCCCTAAATCCGTCGGAAGGATTATAAGTGTGAAGCTGTAATTCGTACTCATGATCGGCATAGAGCGGCAATCCCTCCTCGCTGGAATAAGTGGATACATCCTTCAACCCGATCTTCTCATCGTAATTCTCGCAATTGATAGTATACACTGCTCTGTTTGCAGTGAGGTCGTAGAGAGTGAATTTCTGGGCATCGGGATGCAGATGCGCCGCCATGGCATGTATGGTGGTGTTCTCGGTTAATCGTAATTGATAGGTAACATTGAATTTATAGAGATGTTCTCCCTTGGGCAACACCCAGTGAGCTGCATAGCGTACGCCATCCTCGTTGGGAAAGGAATGATTTTTCAGATCCAGGGGTAAGCAGAGGTTGGGGTCGTCACTTTGTTCGGGGTTATCCGGGTTTTCTCTGTTGTAATCCTGTAACAACACCAGGGCCTTGGGAACTAGTGGTTTTAGATTGGCTTCTGCGGGTTTTGTACTGAATTCGATCTTGTGTTTCACCTTGAAAAAGGCATCCTCTATATTGTGGTTAAGCGTCCTGGAGGCGATGATAAATGCATCTTTATCGGCTACGGGAAACCCGAACCCCTCCGGAAAGTTCAGTTGGTTGATACCGTTGGACAAAGTGCCCAACCTGGGATACTGACTGTTTATGCGTTTAGGAAGTTTTAGGTTTTTGTAATGAACTCCGTTAAAGAAATCGATATTGGTATGGCAAAGAAAATCGTTGTTGTGTTCCTGTGTTCCCTCGCGGAAAACTTCGGCCTTAAATCCGGTGATCCACTTTATACAAGAATCGCCCGAATTAAGCTCAAGGTTAAGGATAGCCTGTGGCCCATCCATGGATTGATAAATATTATCAACAAGCAGCTCCGGGGATTCTAATTGCACACTGCTGTCATTTTCCATGATCTCCCAGTCGTGATCGATAATTCTCAAGCCGTGAAGCAATCGTGTTTTTACGATGGCCTTATGACGGTTAGATAGCTGAGAATACCATATCCCGGCCGTGATCAGGCCCAGAAGAAAGGCTAATCCTAAGTATTTCAGTTTGAAAAATCTACGTAGCCGCACCTTACCAATTGTTTGAAGCTAATATACGGATTATGACGCATTGCGCTATTTGTAAGAATTGTTCACTTTCTGTTAACAAAATTGATTTCCTATCCCCATAATTAATCGTATTTTTAGTGCTAAATTATAACGAACCTGATGGGTAAAATAATTGCTATTGCAAACCAAAAAGGGGGGGTAGGAAAAACGACGACTTCGGTTAATCTGGCGGCATCCCTTGGTGTATTAGAAAAGAAAGTTTTATTGATTGATGCAGATCCCCAGGCAAATGCAACCTCCGGGCTTGGAATTGATGTAGAGCAGGTGGAGCACGGAACCTATCACCTGATCGAACATACAGTGTCTGCAAAGGACGCCATCGTATCGACTAGTTCTCCTAACCTGGATCTTATCCCGGCTCATATAGACCTGGTGGCCATTGAGATAGAACTTGTAGATAAAGACAAGAGGGAATATATGCTGAAGAGCGCTATAAGCGAATTGAAGGATGAGTATGACTACATTCTCATCGACTGCGCTCCTTCCTTGGGTCTTTTAACGCTGAACGCTCTCACTGCGGCCGATTCGGTGATGATCCCTATTCAGTGCGAATATTTTGCCCTGGAAGGTCTTGGTAAACTCCTCAACACGGTAAAAAGTGTTCAGAAGATCCATAATCCCGAACTAGATATCGAGGGGCTATTGCTCACTATGTACGATTCGCGTTTACGCCTCTCTAACCAGGTGGTGGATGAAGTAAAGAAGCATTTCGATGAAATGGTGTTTAAAACAATCATTCAACGGAACGTTCGTTTAAGTGAAGCACCCAGCTACGGAGAAAGCATAATTAGTTATGATGCCGGTAGTAAAGGTGCCAATAATTACTTAAGTTTGGCACAGGAATTAATAGAAAAATACGCATAGGACGGTATGGCGAAGGCGACGAAAAAACAGGCATTAGGACGCGGACTCTCTGCATTACTCAAGGATCCGGCAAACGATATAAAATCTGCAGATGATAAGAATGCCGATAAGGTAGTTGGGAATATAGTAGAGCTGGAACTCGATACCATCGAGGTTAATCCTTTTCAGCCAAGAACCAGTTTCAACGAAGAATCCCTGCGAGAATTAGCCTCCTCTATTCGTGAGTTGGGCGTAATACAGCCTATTACAGTTAGAAAACTTGGCTTCAATAAATATCAGCTGGTAAGTGGTGAAAGACGCTACAGGGCCTCAAAGCTTATCGGTCTTGATACCATCCCGGCTTACATCCGTATCGCTAACGACCAGGAATCCCTGGAAATGGCACTGGTGGAGAATATACAGCGGCAGGATCTCGATCCCATTGAAATAGCATTATCCTACCAACGTCTTATTGAGGAGATACAGGTTACCCAGGAGGCCTTGAGCAATCGTGTGGGTAAGAACCGCTCTACCATAGCCAATTATCTCAGGTTGCTCAAGCTAGACCCCATCATCCAAACAGGGATGCGCGACGGATTTATCTCTATGGGTCACGGGAGAGCACTCATTAATGTGGAGGATCTGGACCAACAGCTCGATATCTACGAGCAGATACTGAGCAAGAAACTTTCGGTTAGAGAAACTGAAAGCCTGGTACGAAGTATCAAAGGCCCGGAAACTGCTCCTAAAAGCAGTACGAAGTCACTACCCGCTTACGCTTCAGCAGCAAAAAAGGAGCTTTCAGACCTACTCGATAGCAAGGTTCAGCTAAAAGTAAATGGTTCGGGCAAAGGGCAACTTATAGTCCCATTTGCGAATAAAGAAGATTTTCTTCGAATTTTGAATCAGATAAAAGGTGAAAAGTAGGCTATTATACATCCTCTTCATACTTTCTGCAACTTCACTTTTTGCGCAAACCCCCGATTCCCTGAACGTATCCAGGGAAGAAGTTCTCGTGGTACAGGACACCATCAATAACAAACAAAGTTACGACCCCCTTGCGCCTTCACGCGCTGCTTTCTATTCGGCGGTATTACCTGGATTGGGACAGGCCTATAACAAGAAGTACTGGAAGATCCCCATCATCTACGCGGGGATGGCAACCGGGGTTTATTTCTATATCCAGAACGATAAGGATTACGACCGGTTCAGGGATGCCTATAAGCGTCGGCTTGCCGGCTTTACCGATGATGAGTTCTACGGATCCGGGACCACACCTGTGATCTCGGACGACCGGCTGATAGACGCACAAATTTCGGCACAAAAAAATAAGGATATAAGTATCATCGTATCTCTGGCTTTTTACCTGGTGAATATTATCGATGCGAATGTGGATGCGCATTTGAGTCAGTATAACGTAAGCGACGACCTTACTTTGAGTCCGAACCTCTACGTAGACCCCATCAGTACCCAGGCAAATTACAGTCTCTCCTTTAAATTCAATTTAAAATGAAACTCGCACTATTGGGCTACGGAAAGATGGGAAAGACCATTGAACGACTGGCTGTTGAAGCCGGGCATGAGGTAGTATTTATCAAAGACAGGGCAAATGAACGTGGTGATCTGGCAGAAGCCGATGTTGCGATCGATTTTTCAACTCCTGAAGCTGCCATTGAAAATATATCCCGCTGTATTATGGACGGGATTCCCATTGTGAGTGGAACCACCGGCTGGCTGAAAGACTATGACAAAGTGCTAAACCTTTGTGAAGAGCGTAACGGAAGTTTTATATACGCGTCCAATTTCAGCATTGGGGTCAACTTGTTTTTTGGCTTGAATGAATATCTTGCCAAGCAAATGAGCTCCTGGCCTATGTACGATATTAACATAGAGGAAATACATCATACCGAGAAAAAAGATGCGCCAAGTGGAACTGCCATTAGCCTGGCCGAAGGGATCATAAAAAACACGGCTAAAGAGGCCTGGCAACTGGACGGGCAGGGTGATGCTGTTGTCCCAATCCATGCGAAACGAGAAGAAGATGTAAAGGGCACCCATGAGATCACCTATAGTTCGGAAATTGATACTATCTCTATAAAACATGAGGCTCATAGCAGGGACGGATTTGCAAAAGGGGCCATCCTGGCTGCTCAGTGGCTTCAGAACAAGAAAGGGGTTTTCGGGATGAAAGATGTCCTCGGAATTGAATAAAAACAAAACAACAATCCTGGAGGGGTTCCTTCAGAAAAAAAATAAAAAATGACGATAACAGGCTGGTTAATATTTATCCTCATACTACAGCTGGTTCACTTCTTAGGAACCTGGAAATTATATATAAAAGCAGGTAGAAAGGCATGGGAGGCAGGCGTACCAATTTACAATGCCATTGTCCTGATGAAAATAATAAATCGGCCATGGTGGTGGACGATACTACTTTTTATCCCGATCGTAAATCTCATTATGTTCCCGGTGGTCTGGGTAGAGACCATACGAAGTTTTGGTAGAAATAGTACTACAGATACGGTCCTGGTGCTGCTTACCCTTGGATTGTACATTTACTATATCAACTACACCCAGGATGTTACTTATATCGAAGACAGAAGTTTAAAACCGAGAACAAGTGCCGGCGAATGGGTAAGTTCGATACTGTTTGCTGTGGTTGCTGCAACCATTGTACATACTTATTTCATGCAGCCTTACACTATTCCAACTTCCTCTTTGGAAAAGACCTTGCTGGTTGGGGACTTTTTGTTTGTAAGCAAATTCCATTATGGAGCACGTACACCTATTACACCGGTATCTCTGCCAATGGTGCACGACACCATCCCCATTTTAAAGACCCGCTCTTATGTAAAAGGCCCCGAATATCCCTATTTCAGGATCCCGGGATTCGAGGATATTGAGCGAAACGATATAGTGGTATTCAGCTGGCCGGTTGATACTTTGGTAGATATTCAGCGACCGTTCAAAGGTTCTTATATAAAGCCGCTGGACAAGAAAACCAATTATGTAAAGCGTTGTGTGGGCTTACCCGGAGATTCTCTCGAGGTTAGGGACGGCTATGTGTTTATTAACGGAAAAGAAAACGATCTTCCGGACAGGGCGAAGTTGCAGTTTGGGTATTTTGTTAGGACCAGCGGACGAATATCGGACGGAATCCTGAAAAATCGCTACGATATCACAGACGACTACCAGTACTATCAGAATGACAACGTCTATTACTTTAAGGCAATCTCTGAAGAGGCCGCGAACAAACTTCAGAATCACCCCAGTGTGATCTCCATGGAACGGGCCCTGGCACCTGCCGGCAAGTACGATCAGAATGCATTTCCTAACAACCCAAAGTATTCCTGGAACACCGATAATTTTGGACCGATCTATATTCCAGAAGCTGGCAAAACGGTTGCCATTACGCCAGAGTCGATTCCGTTTTACCGGCAGATCATCGAAGTATATGAAGGCAGGGAATTGGGGATAGATAACAAGATAAGTCAGTCCGGAACCCAGGTTTTACTCAATGGAGAACCCATTACAGAGTACACCTTTAAAATGGACTATTACTGGATGATGGGTGACAACCGCAGTAATTCTCAGGACGCACGTATGTGGGGGTATGTGCCTTTTAATCACGTGGTGGGGAAACCCGTGTTTGTATGGTTTAGCTGGAACAGTCATGGGCAGGGAATCTCGAACAAGATCCGCTGGAACAGGCTGTTTACTACCGTTGGTGGTGAGGGAGAGCCGGTGTCCTACTTTAAATATTTCCTCATCCTCCTCGCCGGATGGTTTGTGTTCGATTTCTTCAGAAAAAGAAAGAAGAAAACGAAGCGCTAACAAAGGTGGTGGATTTGTTGAGTTGAAGTAGTTCAGGATATTCGGTAAAAACAATGAACACATCCATATTCTTTCGAGAAATTACTTGGTTGGCATCGATTTCCACCCTAAGAAAAATTTGGATTGTGATCCCAGCTACGAAGAGACCAGGTTGAAAAACCCACAAATAAGCTTAACGCATCAAGAAAATCACAACACAGTGAATAAGTCTGAATTCTACGTCCAACGCATCAACGAATAAACGTATCGCACGTATACTTCTCCATCCCACCTATTTCCCTTCCATCTCGCATATGGTTGCGTTAGTGGCGGCAGATGCTATTGTGTTCGAGGTTCAGGACAATTACCAAAAACAAACCTACCGAAACCGCGCCTATATCGCTCATACTAACGGGCGTCTATTACTTAATGTCCCTGTAAAACACAGCCGTGGTGGTGACAGGCAAAAAACCCGGGATGTTGTTCCCGAAGACAGCTTTCCATGGCAGTCGCAGCACTGGAAGTCGTTACAAACCGCCTACCGCACCTCCCCTTTCTTCGAATATTATGAAGACGACCTCAGGCCGCTGTTCATCCGTCCGGTAGAAAAACTCTTGGATCACAACCTCAACATCTTCACCATACTTTGTGATTTGCTGGGTATAAGTAAACCTGTGGAATTAACCACAAGTTTCGAGCTTAGTCCGTCCATTCCCGATTATCGATATCTGGTTGCAGCTAAAAAGGAGAAGGACTTTGATTTTCCTCCCTACACGCAGGTTTTAGAAGCGCATCACGGTTACCTGCCTAATTTGTCTGTGCTGGATCTCTTATTTAATGAAGGCCCAAATGCGCTACACTACCTGGAGGCACAAACGCTGGACACCATTTAAGACCTCCGTTAATCGGCTTTCACGGGCCAGCCAACGGTAGCCGAAACCGGGCTATGGTCTGAAAAGGTGTTATTTACTGTTTCGAAGGTGATTACGTCGAACGATGGGGAGGTAAAGATATAATCGATCCGTACCGGGTAAAAATCGAACTTGAAAGTGGTGCCAATTCCGTTCCCTTTTTCCAAAAAACTATCTTTCATCCCGGCTTTAGCCTGCCTGTAGATATAGGAGAAAGGAGTATTATTAAAATCGCCGCACATAAGAACCGGGTAGGGAGATGTTTTCTTATGTGCCAAAATCTCCTTCAACTGGATTTCCTGTTTCACAAAGGCCTGCGACATACGGGATCGTATCACTTCGGAATCGCCATCCTGTAAATAACCCATCTTAGGTAGTATACCCAGGGATTGCAAATGGAGGTTATACACTCTTATCGTATCGCGTCCTTTTACAATATCGGCGTAGATACTGTTGTTGTAGGTTTTGTTGAAATCGAAGGCGCCCTTGTTCACGATCGGGTATTTAGAGAAGATGGCGTGACCCAGTTTATTCTTAGCGTGAAAATGAACAAATTTGTAAGGGTACTCGCTAAATTCGGAGCTATTGGGGTTATAATATTCCTGTATCGCGATCACATCCGGTTTTTGTTCACGGATCATATTCGAGATAACCCCGGCAACGCCAATACTGTCTACATCTTTCTCATAAGCATTGAAGAGGCGTACGTTATAAGAAAAGATCTTCAGGGATTGACGATAGTCTTCTCTATCCCCTTCAGAAGAGATCTCTATAAACGGCCCGAAATGAAGATAGGCGATCACAAGGACCAGACCCGTTAGGATCATTTTCCTTTTCTTTCTGAATAACCAATAGATGAGGAAAATAAAATTGAGCAGGATTAGGGGGGAAACAGCTAAACTGGCAAGCGATAATTGCGGGAAGTCTGATGGCGCCAGAAAAGGTACCACAAAACTCAATGCGAGAAGAAAAACGGACAATCTGCTGCCCCAAAGCATCAATTTATGTAACATCCCCGGTTTATATTGGTTTCGTTTTATTCTTTCCTACCGGCCTTGAACAAAAAATCCTTTTCGGCTTTTGTAAGGCTGTCGTAACCACTCTTTCCTATTTTATCCAGAATGGCATCCACCTTCTTCTGGTGGTTGGATTTATCAAATTCTTTTGCGCCACCGCTCTTTTTTGGTGTTCGGTGTACTTTTTTAAATGGTTTCTGTTTTCTGGTTTTAAAGAGGTTTTCAAACCAATCCAGTATATTTTCAAACCACTTCCCTATGTCGTTACCTTTTGCCAGTTGTACAGCATATACATAACCAAACACAGCGCCACCTAGATGGGCAAGAACGCCGCCTGCGTTATCCGATGTAGATAACTGTATTAGATCTGCCAGTATAAGGAAAACGGCAATATGCCATAGTTTAATATTGAACATGAAAATTCGCAGCTGCGTATTGGGCGAATAAGTGGCGATAAACGCCATGAGGGCAGTTACCGCTCCCGAGGCGCCAAGCAGAAAACCGCGCTTGTTCTCAAAGACCGGAAATACATTATAAGACAATACAAAGAACAGTCCCCCGATAATAGCGCCCAGTAAATAGATAGTTAAAAGCCTTTTACCCGAAAAGAGATTGAGGATGATCCGGCCAAACATATACAGCCATATCATATTGAACAGTATATGCAAGAAGCTAAAATGCACAAAACTGTAGGTAATAAAGGCCCAGGGTTGCAGGATGAATTCTGAAACCCCTTCCGGCAGCGTAAACCATTTGGTGAGATCGGCAGGGTTAAGCTGCATAAAAAAGGCCGTAAGCCTGAACGCCAGGAACAGTACAGAGTTTATGATTATGAGTTTCATAACCATATCGGCCGTTTTGTATTTATATGTCAAACTCGAAGCTGCCATCGTCAATACAATCTGCTGTTGTCGAAACTATTCTTTTTCCAGTACCAGGCCATGATAAAGCCAAAGAGTGCGCCACCAATATGCGCCCAATGGGCAATTCCCATAGCAGATCCAGTAAAGCCAAACACAAGGTCCATCACTATGAGTCCGGGTACGAAATACTTAGCCTTTATAGGGATTGGAAGGAAGATCAGCATCAATTCGATATTAGGGAACATAATGGCAAAGGCCACCAAAATACCATAAATTGCACCCGATGCACCCACCGCTGGTATATTAAAACTTTCGGCCATGCGCTCTATAGAATCCATGGAAACCGATTCTAACACGGCCCTCGACCCTCCGTTATCACCTGCCAGGTAATTGGCCAGTTCGGTAGGAGACCAACCTGCCTGTATCAAAGCCTCCGAAACAGTACTCACATTGTAATAGTTCACTAAGGAGTGTATAAGGGCTGCACCCAGGCCTGCCGAGAAATAAAAGAACAGGAATTTCTTTCGGCCCCAGCGCATTTCAAGCGGTGTTCCAAACGCCCAAAGGGCATACATATTAAAAAGGATATGCCATAAGCCGCCATGCATGAACATATGCGTGACAGGCTGCCAGACCTGGAAATTGGGATTATCGAAATAATAAAGTGAAAAGAGGCGGTACGCCACTTCCTGGTTCATCAATGTACCCGCGAAAAAGATCACGTTTACAACGATCAAGACTTTTATGGTTTCAGATATTCTTCCCATCTACATAAAGCGTTTTTCGAGTTCTGTTACATCCAACGTAATTAATACAGGGGTATTGTCGGGAGACACGGTAGGTTCTTTACAAGCAAAGAGCCTGTTTACCAAATGTTCTCTCTCTTCCTTGTTTAAGGAGGTTCCGCTTTTTATTGCCATGGCCCTGGCCATACTCTTAGCCAGCAGGTCGTTAAGACTGAAACCGGCATCCGGGACATCATCTCGTATATCGGTGATCAATTGCTCGAGCACCGCGCCTGCGTTGGAATTGTTCAGGCCTACAGGGATTCCGCTTATGCTTATTTTTTCTTCTGAAAAGTCTTCAAACAAAAATCCTGTGTGTTCTAATTGCTCTTTCACCTTCCGAAGTATTTCAAGATCGGGCTTGGTAAGCGCTATTTCAAGGGGAAATAATAACTGCTGACTCACAGCTTCCTTCACTGTTATATTCCGAAGGAATTCCTCGTAAAGCACACGTTGATGCGCCAAATGCTGATGAATTACCATCATCCCGCTTTTAATAGGACTAATGATATATTTATTCTGAAGCTGAAAGCTAATTTGTGCCGTCTCGGTTTCCCCGGCTTCGAACATACGGCCGGTTACCTCCTCGCTTTCAAATTCTATCTGAGAGGCTGCTTCGGTGGAAGGCACCGCCTCAAAGTCGTCTTTTAACCCTACATATAGCGATTCCCATCCTGCCGATTTCTCTTTGTAACCGGTGTAAGCTCCTCCTTTAGAGCCTCCCCCCGATTTGAACGGATTAAAATTCCTGTCCACTTCGATGGTGGGTGCCACAGGGCTTTTCTTGCTGTATTCGTATGGAGTTTCGAAGCCAGCATCTTTATTGAAATCCAGTACCGGGGCAATACTAAACTGTCCCAGGCTGTGTTTTACCGTAGCTCTAAGCATGGCGTAAATAGCATGTTCATCGTCAAATTTGATCTCCGTCTTGGTAGGGTGAATATTGATATCGATAGAGGTAGGCTCTACTTCCAGGAAGAGAAAATAACCCGGATGCGTACCCTCCTTTACCAGGCCTTCAAAGGCCGATGAAACGGCATGATGCAGGTATGGACTCTTGATAAAACGGTCGTTCACAAAGAAGAACTGCTCTCCCCTGCTCTTTCGAGCAAATTCGGGCTTGAGCACAAAACCGCTCACTTTTACTATTTCGGTTTCTTCCGAAACAGGAACCAGTTTCTCATTGGTCTTATTTCCGAAGATATTTACAATACGCTGCCTGATATTACTTTCCGGCAGATTGAAGACATCACTTCCGTTATGGGTCATGGTAAATGCCACCTGCGGATGTGCCAGTGCCACACGATGAAACTCATCGATGATATGGCGTGTTTCTACAGGGTTGCTTTTCAGAAAATTTCTACGGGCAGGAATATTGTAAAACAGGTTCTTCACAGAAATAGTGGTTCCCTTTGCCACCACCTCTGCCTCCTGCGAAACCACCTTGCTACCTTCTATACAAATGCGGGTTCCCACCTCGGTGGCCGCTGTACGGGATTTTAGTTCTACATGGGCAATGGCAGCAATAGATGCCAGCGCCTCCCCGCGAAATCCTTTGGTATGCAGGTTAAACAGGTCCTCTGCCGTTTTAATCTTAGAAGTGGCATGACGCTCGAAACTAAGACGGGCGTCTGTAGGGCTCATTCCTATTCCGTTATCGGTTACCTGAACCAGGGTCTTTCCGGCATCTTTTACTACCAGGTTTATTTTAGTAGCCTGAGCATCTATGGCATTTTCCAGCAATTCCTTCACCACGGAAGCAGGACGTTGAACGACCTCTCCGGCAGCGATCTGATTAGCAACATGATCCGGTAAGAGCTGAATGATGTCTGGCATAGACAATTATTGTGTAAATATTGAAAAGTCGAAATCAATGATCCATAAGAATACCAGGATCAGTAATGCTACGATGATCAGTATCGTCCTGTTGAACTGCACATTACCCCTGTTCCGCATATCCTTACGAGCCTCCCGCCAATGCGCCCCAAAATCGTTTTTGTTATAGGTATCGGCAAATTTGTCGAACTTGGTTCCAAACTCATATGGAGTGGTATCCTCGTCCTTTCCTTTGTAATACCGTGGCGTATAATTGTAACGATTGTTGGGCTTTATGCGCTTTAAAAAACTGATTTTCATAAGTACGGAATTAGATCAAAGGTACTTAAAAACCTGCGTTTTTTCACCTTTTTCACACGGCTTATTTTCAACAATTACCGTACCGAAAAATAGAAATGGAAGAAGTTAATTTTTAAATAATTGCCTGGTTAAAAGCGGGCATCTTTACGTAGTTGTGCCATTTTGATGGCTGCAATGGCGGCTTCGGTACCTTTGTTTCCATGCTTTCCGCCGCTGCGTTCTATGGCCTGTTGCATATTGTTATCGGTAAGTACACAAAAGATCACGGGGATGTCTCCCTGTACATTAAGGTCTTTAATTCCCTGGGAAACGGCCTCGCACACATAATCGAAATGTTTGGTCTCTCCCTGGATCACACTGCCTATTGCGATCACCGCATCCAGCATATCGTAGCTCTCGGTCATCTTCTTACAGCCATACACAAGTTCGAAGCTCCCCGGTACGTTCCACCTAACGATATTCTCTTTTATCCCACCGCAATCCAGAATAGCATCGAAGGCTCCCTGGAACATCCCGTTGGTGATGGATGGATTCCATTCAGAAACAACGATCCCAAACCGAAAGTCCTTCGCGTTTGGGATCGTTGTTTTATCGTAAGACGATAAATTGTTATTCTTGGTTGCCATAGGCTACTGCATTGCTTCGGCCTTACCTGCGTAGATCTCGGCCTGTGCTGCTTCGATCGCATCGGGATAATTATCCGAAATGGCCTTGAAGTGTTTCAGGGCTACATCGGCTTTCCCAAGATCGAGCGCTGTCTTTCCTGCTTTCAGATGAAATCTTGGTGAGGTAACACCATTCTTTCGCATACTTGCGGCTTCTTCGTAGTATTTTAAGGCTTCGTCATTTTGTCCCAACTGAACAAAAGCATCTCCAATGGCACCTTTGGCCAATGGCCCGGTCATTTCGTCGTCTCCATCGTATTCATCCAGGTAGTTGATCGCCTGCTGGTAGTCCTTCAGATTCAATAAGGCCATCCCTGCGTAGTATCTTGCGCGGTTCCCGGCACTGGTGCTTCCGTAGTTATCAATGATATCTAGGAAACCGTATTTACCTTCACCTCCGTTAAGAGCAAGGTTGTAAAGAGAATCTGTATCGGCAGATGCCAGAGCCTGCTCATAATACTCCTGAGCCTTGAACATTTCGTTGGTAGCTTCCACTTCCTTCGGTTCCTGGATGAACTGCTGATAAGCGATATATCCAAGTACGCATATCGCGATGGCTCCCACTACTCCCAAAATGTATTTCTGATTCTTCTCTACCCATGCCTCGGTGCGCGAAGCTCCTTCGTCCAGCGATTTGAATACTTCTGCCGTTGTGCTTCCATCTTCTATCTGCGCCTGCTTCTCAGCCTTATTTTTTGGTTTGTACCCTCTTTTCTTGTACGTTGCCATAATATCTTTTAATTGAGGGGCAAAAATATAATTTTTATTAGAATTTAAAAGTGAAAAAAGTGCTTATTTTTCAATAATTTGCAGCTTGTTTTCCCGAATTCTTCTGCTACATCCAAGGTTTCTGAATAATTCGCAACGCACTAGCTTTTATGATCTTACAATCTATAACCCTTCTTAATTACAAAAATTTCGAATCGGAGTCCTTCAACTTCGACCCGAGGATAAACTGTTTTGTGGGTAATAATGGTATAGGAAAGACCAATGTACTGGATGCGATCTATCATCTTTCCTTCGGAAAAAGCTACTTCAATCCTATTACGAGTCAGAATATAAAACACGGAGAGGATTTCTTTGTGATAGAAGGGAAATATGAAAAGGACAACAAGGACGAAAAGATCGTGGTAAGCGCGAAAAAAGGCCAGAAGAAAATGATAAAACGCAACGGGAAGGCCTACGAGCGTTTTAGTGAACACATTGGATTTCTGCCGGCGGTGATCATCTCCCCTGCCGATCGCGACCTTATCATAGAAGGAAGTGAGACAAGGCGAAAATTTGTAGACGGGGTGATCTCCCAAGGGGATGCTCAGTATTTACGGGATCTTATTAGTTACAACAAAGTGCTCTCTCAACGGAATTCCCTGCTGAAGTATTTCGCCGCTAACAACACCCACAATCAGGATACCCTGGATATCTATAACTCACAACTGGATGATTTCGGAACGAGGATCTACCAAAAACGACTGGCCTTCCTGCAAGAATTCACCCCTATTTTCCTGAAACGCTACCAGGTGATAAGCAACAGTACAGAAAAGGTGGACCTGGTGTATAAGAGTCAGCTGGAAGATGGCCCCCTCATCGATCTCTTACAACGAAGCATCAATAAAGATAAGTTCACGCAGTATACCAATTTTGGGATCCACAAGGACGATCTGTTGTTCCAGATAGAAGGGCATCCGGTGAAGAAATTTGGTTCCCAGGGGCAGCAGAAAAGTTACCTCATCGCACTAAAACTTGCGCAATTCGATTTCATCAAAGCGCATATCGGGCAATCGCCCATCCTGCTACTGGATGATATATTCGACAAACTGGACGAATCCCGGGTTTCCCAGATCATCAAATTGGTGGATGAGGAGAACTTCGGACAAATATTTATTAGCGATACCCACCCCGAGCGCACCGAAGAAGTTGTAAAGGAAGTTCACCAGAGCTACAAGATGTTCAGGTTGTAGGGGGTGATAAGTAAAATGTTATAACTATGCACAGACTAATAAAATTCTCAAGTTTCCTGCTTCTCGTATTACTACTGTTGTCTTGCGGGCAGGATCCTGCCGACCAGAAGGCGAAACTTGGCGGGTATTGGGTCATAGAAAAAGTAGAGATGCCGGACGGCACAGAGAAGTTGTTCCAGTTGAGTACCACCATCGATTTTATAGAAGTAACCGGCGACTCGGGCGTACGGAAGAAAGTACAGCCGAAACTAGACGGCAATTTTCTGGCCAACGATGCTGCAGAAAAATTCCTGCTGAACATAGAGAATGACAGCCTGCATATGTATTACGAAACCCCGTTCGATAGCTGGAAGGAAACTGTGCTACAGGCACGTGATAGTGTACTGGTGGTGTTGAACAGGGATGGAAAGATCTACAGCTACCGGAAATTTGCAGGATTTTCTGCTTCAGAAACACCCTGAACCACTTACCAAAATTAATGCTATGGCCGATTTGCAATTTCTTCTAATTGATATTAGGAACGACCTGAAAAACCGGGCCGATGAGAAGGTGAAGGAAAAGAGTCAGCGTTTTTTTAAAGGAGAGTTGAAATCGTATGGCCTGAGCAATCCAGACGTACATGCTTTGTCGAAGTACTATTACAAGCTTATGGATTCACCTTCGGTGGAAGAGGTCTTCCAGCTATGCGAGTTGCTGTGGCGTTCCGGCTACGCCGAAGAAGCCCTGATGGCCTGTGATCTTTCGTACTATGTAAAGAAACAGTACCGGGCGGCTCATTTTAAGTTGTTCGAATCCTGGATTGATAAGTACGTGAACAACTGGGCGTCCTGTGATGCATTTTGTAATCATACGGTAGGGACGCTACTACAGAAATACCCCGACTTGCTTAGCGAATTAAAAAGCTGGACCTGTTCGGAAAACCGCTGGATGCGGCGAGCCGCTGCGGTAAGTCTAATCGTCCCTGCCCGTAAAGGCAAGTTTTTTAGGGAGATCATAGAGATCGCCACCCTACTCTTAACAGATAGTGATTACCTGGTACAGAAAGGATACGGCTGGATGTTGAAAGAAGCCAGTAAGGAGCATGAAGAGGAGGTTTTCGATTTCGTTATGGCGAACAAAGACGAAATGCCCAGAACCGCTTTGCGCTATGCTATTGAAAAAATGCCGAAAACGCTAAAGGAACAGGCTATGATGAAGTAGTTATATGTCTTTTTACTTCTTACTTCTTACTTCTCGCTCTTCACTACCAACTTCTTATTTTCTTCATTTTCTTTATTCATGCGTTAATATTGTTTTAGGAATCCATGAATGCTTCGCGTTAAACATGCAGTATAAGAACATTTCTTTTCTTAACCTTCTTTTTTGCATTGCCTTATTATTAACTTCATTTTCTTTATTCATGCGTTAATATTGTTTTAGGAATTCATGAATGCTTCGCATTTGTTTTGCCCAATACGGAAGGTTAATAAGCATTAAATAGATTTTTTAATCATATTTTCTTTTTTGCATTACCCAAAAAAGAAACAAAAAAGTCTAGCGCTGCACCAACGTTTCCTAAAATTACTACTTCATCTCCACTACGCTTGCTGAACTCGGTGGCAAGCCACCTCAAACAGCACCAAGCGCTTCACGTTCCGATTCATTGAATTTTAAGGAATCGCCGCTGAGGCGCAATTACTGACGTACTAAGTATATTTTTATTTACTATTCACTATTCACCACTCACTTCTCACTCCCTCACTGCTCAATAAAAAATAGCAATAAACAATAATAAATAGCTCAACTATAAATTCTTCTCACCAATCAATTCTCACTACCACAATCCTTTCCAAAAAAATTATATCTTTACAGTTCTCCCCCCTTATAACGTTATACTAAACATACTGATATCCGGTGATTATTTATTGTATTTAATCTAAATTTTGTTGCATATGATTAGTTACCTGCAAGCTGAAAAAATATCGTGAAACAAACCGACTTTATAGCTGAATTGGAATTTTTGACTACTGAAAAAAGTGGTCGAAAAAGTCCTGCTCATTCAGGTTATCGTCCTCATATTGAATTTGACAACTATCCAGAATTTTTGACTTCTGGACAGCAAACTTATATTGGACAAGAAATTGCGGAATTAGGAACAACAGTAAAAGCGGAAATTGCAATTTTAGGAACTGAATATTTTACAAACCGTCTTTATAACAATATGGAATTCAAATTTTGCGAAGGAAGTAGGATTATTGGTTTTGGTAAAATAATTGAGATTGTAAATCCTAATTTGGAATTGGAATCAACGACTAACCCAAAAGCAATAAATCTGAATTTATATCCTGCTGACATAATCAAACGACTTGAATCTGATTACGGAAAAAACTCTGGAGAAGCGAAAAGAAGAATTCAAGAGTTAATTAAATCCAATAAAGAATTTAGAAGTCACAGAATAGTTCGAGCACTAATATTTTCTGGAAATAAAGATATAAATCATCTAAAGAAAATGATTGAACTGACTCAAACTGATTGGAGAGACTTGCTTATGAATGCAGAATACGAATATCCAGAAAAAAGAGTTCGGGATTTTAACAACGAATTTGGGAATGAAAAAATATAAAAGCCAGCAGGTAACAACGCATACCGCAAATGGCTGTGTTTATAGGTAGTTTGGCGATTTGCATTTATAAAATTGATATCTTTAACTAAACAAATTAACCTAGCGTCTCGGCCTGGCTTCTGATTCGCACACCCAGTAGTAGCCTCCGGCACTACGGGTTTCCCACTTTTGCTCCGCAAAATGAATCACTCCGGATCACAGCCGCCAACCGCCACTAGCGTTATACAGGAACGTTGGCAAACATATTATGAAAATGGTAAAATATACTACCTTGAACTTCCTGTCTAAATATTATAGGAACAACAGTAATTTTATAAAGTCTTTAAAAAACAATGAAATATATCATGCGTCGTTGGACCAATTGAATGATCCTTTTGAAAGTATAATTACATTCAAGGAGATAAAGAACAAAAATGTACTTTATGTGGACCATCCAATAAAAAAAAGTAGGATCATAAGAGTAGGAGAAAAAGAAAATAAAGAATTCTCGCAAATTAAGAATGAATTAAAATCATACTATAAAAAAAATATTGGAATTGCCTGTTTCACCATGAACCCTCTCAATCAATTAATGTGGAGTCATTATGCAGGAAACCATACAGGTGTTTGTCTAGTATTCAATAGCCTAAAAGACTGGAGTTATTTTAGAAATGTTAATCAAGTTAATTACAACACAGAAGAAATCGAAGTAGAATATTTAACAGAGTTTGATCCAGAAGGGCAACTTGAGTTGCTTAAAAAATTTGTATTCAATAAATCGATAGAATGGAAGTATGAACAGGAAATGAGACGAATGCTTCCTTATTACGGAAGCTACAAATTTAAGGTAGAAGCTTTATCCATGATAATATTTGGTTCAAGGATGAAGGCGACTGAAAAAGAAAAAATAATCAAAATTGCAAAAATAAAATACCCCAATGTTGGTTTTTTTGAAATTGGAATAGATGAAAATGATAAAAAATTGAAAATCTTCGATTTCTATTCTCATGAAGAATTGGAGTTTAAAATATCTGCTGATTTTAATACGATGACGAATCTAAATGGCGAATATATATGCATTGCTAAAGAGGGACTTGAGTGTGGATGTCCTGAATGTTCTGGAAACTAACTGGAATACGTTTGCCAACAACGTATATAATCCATGGCTCAAATCGTGCCATAACAAAGTCTCCCCTATTATTGTAAATTAGTCATTCGGATAAAGCCGAACATGCGGCTCTGCCGCGGCTTCTGATTCGCACGCTGCGCTTCCCACTTTTGCTTCGCAAAATGTTTCGCGCCGAATCAGCCGCCCAGCTCCCGCCGAGGTTATAGACGGGGGCGTTAGGTGGCATTTGAAATGACACGCTGTCAGTAAATTACTCTTGGCACAACTATTGACTTCTTCTCGAAAGATCTTTGAAAATATTATTGAATTAGACTTTAGGTTCACTCATAAACCTATCGTCAGGATTGCCCTAGAACACCTTTTGGCAATACTTCTTCGCACGACTATCGTGTTGGGGCTGTATTTATCCTTAAGTGGTTCTGTGTGCTTCTCGTTTGATGCCGTTGAGTATGACAGCGCAACGCCTATGGAAACAATGGTATCAAGCTCTTTTAAGAGCAGAGGGCGCAGGCCGTCAGTCTCGCTTTCTGCAAAAAATGCAAAAAACTTGCATGGGTCAGAAAAAAACTTAAATTTGAATGAAATGAGTAAATATTTTAACGTCAATTTGAGCGCAAAGGGACAATTCAAAAAAACGCCGTCCACAACGCCAGTGAGAAATCTGCCGACTTTAGGGTCAGGCTTGCGTTAGACTTTAGGTTCACTCATAAACCTATCGTCAGGATTGCCCTAGAACACCTTTTGGCAATACTTCTTCGCACGACTATCGTGTTGGGGCTGTATTTATCCTTAAGGGGTTCTGTGTCTAACTTGTAAGGAGCTGTCGTACGGACATTTTGTCTTCCTAAAGGCCTTTGCAACACAAGAATTGATGACTCGAACTTTATTATACAAAATATCTTCTCCAGAAAATTTACTGGCAGCTTGGGGAAAACTCAACAAGGCAAATAAATCCTCCCAAGGATTAGATGATGTAACCATCCAAGATTTTGCTGACAACCTTGAAGACAAAATTTCTTCTATTTCTAAAAGACTTAGAGATGGTAAATATAGTTTTCATAAAAACAGAGCCGTACTGATTCCAAAAGGGAATGGTAAGTTTAGACCATTGCAAGTTCCAATCATTGCAGACAGATTGGTATTAAAAGCAATTGCTATAGAATTAGAAAGCCAGTTCAAAACAACAATAAATAAAAGCGAGGGGGTGAGCTTCGCATATCAGAAAAAACTTGGCGTAAAAAACGCTATTGATGCAATAAAGCAGCACTATGATGAAGGAAGTGATGTTGTACTTGAAGCCGATTTAAAAAATTTCTTTGGTGAAGTAGACAAGAATGAACTTCTCGAAAAGCAAATATTTCCAGGACTCGAAGATGATAGTCTTAACGACCTAATCACTTCTGCGCTCAGCCAAGAAATCGGTGGCTTGGATAAAATTAAGCAGCATCAACGCAAATATTTTGAAGATTTGAATAGCGGTATTCCTCAAGGAAATCCTTTGTCTCCGTTATTATCCAATATATACCTGTCTCCGTTCGATATTCACATGAAGAAAAAGGGATATAATTTGGTTCGCTACGCAGATGACTTCATCGTTTTATGCAAATCCGTTCGTGAGTGTGAAGAAGCATTTGAAGAATGTGAAAATATTTTAAATCAACTTGATTTGAGAATACATCCTTTGGAGGAAAATGATAAAACCAAAATTGCAGATTTAAAGAAAGAAAAAATCAACTTTTTGTCCATTACATTTGATGGACATAGCTTCTACCCATCGGAAGAAAATGTCAGTCGTTTTAAAAGCAAAATAAGAGATATTTGTAATGGAAAAATTAATTACAATGTCCTAAGTCTTATGAGTAAAATATCAAACGTTTATGACGGTTGGATTTCAGCATTTTATTACACAGAGGTCGAGAGGTACGAAGAGGAAATTGATTATTATCTAGACCGCCAGATTCTTTTAGCTTTGAGTAAATTTGATTGGAAATTTACACCATCATCCAAGGGAAAATTACCTCCAAAATTTAGGCATGATCGAGAAAGTCCTGACTGCTTGTCTAAAAAGCAAAGGCAAAAATCAGGGATTCCTTTATGTTCAGATCTATTAATAAAGAAAAGAAATAAAAACGCCACCTAACAACGCACAACTAAAATAGCTGTGTTTATAGATTTCTAGTCGATTGACATTCATAAAATTAAAATCTTTAACTAAGTAAAGAGCCTAGCGGCTCTGTCAGGCTTCCCACTTTTGCTCTGTAAAATGCATCACTCAGTATCAGGCGTCCCACTGCTACCGAGATTATAGTCAAAGAAGCTCGACACGTATTAAAGTTACTCCGTGAAATACGAAGAAAGATTAATCAAATATGTAAAGAATACAGATGGCTATTTATTTAATGAATGGCATGAGGAAATCGCCTCTTTTAGTGATTTATCAAATAGAGCGGTGGAATTCTATGCAGAAAAATCAATTTCTGGAAAAATAACTGCACTTTTTATCTATCATCAATTATCACTTGAAATTTTAAAATTATTGATCATATACTGTAATTTTCATGAACAAATAAGTCTATTTCCATCTAAGAAAAATTTTAAAAAACTTAATTCCGGATCTTCATTTTCGGAAGTTATCGCGGTTTTAAAGAATAAAATTCAGTTTAATGGAAAGTCTGAAATAATAAAAAAAGTTACATATTTGAACAAAATAAGAAACCAATTCGGACATAATATTTTGACTGAATGGTGGAATCCTGAGTTTGAAAATCTGTTAGACAATTTGCCGGATTGGTATAATTCTTTTTTTGATACTTATGGAACGAGTTTGCGAGACATAATTACAAAAATCAACGAAACAAAAAAAAGACCAGAGATTCAAAATCTGTTGAATAAGAAAAGTAGTTTTCGTCATATCTAATCCAGATCCGTATCAATCCACCCCAAAAACTTCCCACAAAAAATACTATCTTAGAAATATCAATAAATTACCATCCGGCAGTTTGTATGAATACGGTCTCGTTGCCACATCGCCAACCACCAAAAAAGAATACGCACTAATGACCTATTACGAGAAAGAACTTCATAGAATTCGTGCTATCGTCTATGCCAACGAAGCACAAATAAATACCGTCATTGGTGTTCGCAACTATATCGCTACTAATTACGAGCTCGATGTAAACCTGGATATGTTGTCCCATATTCAGTTTGTTTCTAAGTTTCACCTTATCCGGCTGTTCAAAAAATACTACGGCCTCACGCCTAGACAGTACCTCATCGACAAACGCATAGAGAGATCCAAAGCTCATTTGGCAGCGGGAATGACCGTTACCGGGACCTGCTTTGCCGTGGGATTTGAAAGTTTAGGCTCCTTTAGCTCCTTATTTAAAAGGAAAACAGGACTATCCCCTGCGAAATATAGAAAGGAGCAACTTTCAAGAAGCAAAAGTGAATGAGATGTCTCAAATTTGAGGTGTAATCAAAACATAATAAGATGAAAGTAACACTCATAAGTATTCCGGTTCGGGATCAGGAAAAGGCCCTAAAGTTCTATACAGAAAAACTTGGATTTTTAAAGAAGAAAGACGTACCCCTGGAAGGCGGCAACCGATGGATCACCCTGGTCTCAAAAGAGGCACAGGACGGCCCTGAATTATTACTGGAACCGGCTCCGCTTCATTTCGAACCGTCCAAAGTCTACCAGGAGGCGCTTATGGAAGCGGGAATCCCATACACCCAGTTCGACGTCACAAACCTGGATGCCGAATATGAGCAATTAACTAAAAATGGGGTGGAATTTAGCATGAAACCAACCGTGATGGGAACCGTGAAAGTCGCCGTCTTTAACGATACCTGCGGCAATAATATGCAACTGGTGGAAGAGTTGTAGCGTACAACCCTGCCCGGAATACCTTTAGCTATCCCAAAGGAGTGGCTAGAACTATAATTATCAACTTATGGATTGGATCTATCAATTAAAAGACCCGCTTTGGGAAACCTTAGTGGCCAGTGTACTTATTTTTGTAGTTGTTATCGTACTCACCAGGATCATTGGGTTGCGGTCTTTTGCAAAATTTACGGCTTACGATTTTGCCTTTACGATCGCAATTGGTAGCATAATTTCCTCCACCTTAACCTCCTCCACCACCATTGCACATGGCTCGGTGGCGATCGCGAGTCTTTTAGTCCTTACTTTTATATTCTCATATCTGCAACGAATATTTCCCGCGCTGAAATCGGTTATATCAAACAAACCACTTCTTCTTATGGACGGAAGTGAGATCCTTCACAAGAACTTAAAATATGCCCGAATTGATAAAGCACAATTAATAGCTAAACTGCGTGAAGCGAATGTGCTGGATTTTAACCAGGTTGAAGCGGTAGTATTAGAATCTACAGGCGATATTTCGGTGCTGCACAAGTCCAGCCCCGAAATGAAATTACATAAGGATCTACTCGAAGGGGTGAGGGAAAAACCGTAGTTCATAAATTCTGCTACTCATCTTCGTCTTTAAGCCTGTAGAAAATTTGGCTAACGCACAAAACTCCCCTACCTTTATCTTATGGCTAAACGATATGGAGAAAATACATCCCTGGGTGATGTTCTAAAAGAATTTATCCAGGCCAATCGGCTGCAGTCGGGCCTTGACAAGGTAACGGTAAAAGACGCATGGCAGGCAGTGATGGGCGAGGCTATTTCAAAATACACCAGTTCGGTTAAACTGGAACGGGATACACTTTACGTGAATTTAACTTCCTCGGTCCTCAGGGAGGAATTAAGCTACGGAAAAACCAAGATCGTCTCACTGCTTAACGAAGCTCTGGGGAAAGAACTCATTACCAAGATCGTGCTTCGCTAGAAGAATGTAACCAAACTGTTCCCTATCTCACTACAACACCAATTTGTTTAATTTGGCCTTCCTTTTGTGCCAAACCTTTATAAAATAAAAACGCCTCTCCGGGGAAAGGCGCTTCTGCTTGTATTTTTTTCTTTTTCTTCTGAAATAATTCTGCTACGCTTCTAGCTGCTTCGATTCCCGAAACTTATTAGAAGCACCACCAGAAAGTAGAAGTATTAAAAGGTATCTCTACCGGCAAAGTGGAAGGCTCCTTCGATAGCAGCGTTCTCGTCACTGTCACTTCCGTGTACAGCATTTTCACCTATAGAGGCAGCATATAGTTTTCTAATAGTTCCTTCGGCAGCTTCCGCAGGATTTGTAGCACCAATAAGCGTACGGAAATCCTCTACAGCATTGTCTTTTTCAAGGATGGCTGCAACGATAGGGCCGCGTGTCATATACTCAACCAATTCTCCGAAGAACGGACGCTCTTTATGGATGGCGTAGAATTCCTTGGCATCGTCGGTGGTCATTTGCGTTAATTTCATCGCAACGATCTTAAAACCGGCTGCATTTATTTTTTCAAGAATAGCCCCAATATGTCCTTTTTCAACGGCATCGGGCTTTAACATAGTAAACGTTCTGTCTGTTCTCATATTTTTTTTGAATTTCGGTGCAAACCTACGTTTTTTGAAAACAGCATACAAGCGATTAACGTTCATTTAATATTGCTGGGTGAACCGCTCGTAAATGAAGTTGTCCTCCCCTCTCAATTCGAAGGTTACCTGCTTTTTGGTGAAGTCGAATAACAGTAATCCGAAATTAAGTCGTTTTACCACATTGCTCACCCTATATTCATTGGCTTCGGTGGCATAAGTGATCCATGTATGTGTCATCCCGCTGGAGGTAAAATCTACCAGGGGATATCCCAGCCCGGCTTCAGCATCCACAGAGATCTCCCCTAAATGTCGGTCGCCACTCAAAATAATTATATTCGGCGCTTTGGCCGTTTTAAGGAGTTCTCTCATCCTTTTTACTTCTGAAGGGAAATTGTACCACTTCTCCCAACCGTGTTCCTTGCTTAAAAACTGTATACTGCTTACAATTAGAGTGAAATCTGCGCTGTCGTCCTTCAATTCTTCTTCCAGCCAGGCCCACTGGGCTTCCCCGAGCAAGGTGCCGTCGTGATCTTCGGGCCAGGGCTCGTAGCTCCTTTTCGGATTAGTACTTTTATTGAGTTTTGTGCGGAAATACCGGGTGTCCAGGGAGATCAGTTTTATAGCTCCTCTCTCTGTGTTATATATCTCCGAAAAATAGACGCCTTCCCGGTTTCGTCGCTCATCGTCTTTATTTACGCCTAAGAAATCCAGGAAGATCGTTTTAGCCTCCTGTTTTTTCTCCCATTCGGTACCGGCGTCGTTCTTTCCGTAATCATGATCGTCCCAGGTTCCGGTAATGATTGTTTTGCCCGCTAATTGCATGTAGCCGGGATGTGAAAGTACTTTGTCGTAATCGGCTTTCATTTTTGCCATATCGTTGGTATCGGCATATACGTTATCGCCTCCCCAGATAAACAGATCGGGTGCTGTCTCGAGGATGGGTTCCCACAGCGGCTGGGGTCGATCCTGATCGCTGCAACTGGCAAAAACCAGGGTGTAATCGGCCACAGGTTTGGCCCGGTTCTCTTTTTCGGGGGTTTCTTTATTTTTTTCTTCTGAAGGGTTTCCGCAGCAAACCAATAGTAAGCATGGAAGGATATAAAGCAAGGATTTCATGAAAAACGTGTTGCGATTTAGGTCAAATTTAAGCAATTTGGCTATGACATTCGTTTTAAGAAATTGTATCTTAGCCCCCTATGAATGAGGCCATCACTGCCAGTGCCAAAGCACTGCTCGCCACACCCAAAAATATAGTCGTAGTAGGACATAAGAATCCGGATGGAGATGCCGTGGGCTCTTGTCTGGCACTTGCCAATACCCTAAACGCCATGGGCCACGAGGCACAGGTGATCATGCCTAACGATTTCCCCGATTTTCTGAAATGGCTACCAGACTGCGAGCAGGTACTCATCTTCGATAAGGAGGTTGAAAAAAGTACCCGCTTTATTAACGACGCCGAACTCATCTTCACCCTGGATTTTAACGCCCTGGACCGTACCGGCGATATGGAACAACCTCTTAGTGAGGCCACGGCAGATTTTATCCTGATCGATCATCACCAGCAACCGGATGATTATGCGGCGGTTATCTATAGCGATACGGCCATGAGTTCCACCTGCGAGATGGTGTTCCATTTTATCGATGCTCTCGGGAAGCTCGACCTCATCACTGCCGACACGGCAACTTTATTGTATGCGGGCATTATGACCGATACCGGTTCGTTTCGGTATCCGGCTACTTCGGCTACCACGCACAGGGTTATCGCCCACCTTATAGAATGCGGGGTGAATAACTCCGAAATTCATCAGAATATCTACGATACCAACACCCCCGACCGTATCGCACTACTGGGAGTGGCACTTCAGAATATGAAGATCCTACCCGAATACAGAACGGCTTACATCACCTTATCCCAGCAGGAGCTGGACGACAATAATTTTAAAAAAGGAGATACCGAAGGATTTGTAAACTACGCTCTTTCTGTTTCCGGGGTGGTTTTCGCCCTTATCTTTATCGAGAACAAACAGGAGCAGATCGTAAAGATCTCCTTGCGTAGTAAAGGCTCCTTCTCGGTGAACGAATTTGCCAGAAAATATTTCAATGGCGGAGGCCACACCAATGCCGCCGGGGGAAGAAGCAGCTTACCTCTGGATAAGACCATTACTGAATTTATTAGTATATTGCCGTCCCACAAAAAAGAACTTACCGATGAATTTTAGATCTGCATTACTACTCGTTCTCGGTTGTATTTTCTTCGTTTCCTGCAAAAGCCCGGAAGCAAGAAAACCTGTACAGCAAAGTTCGGGAAGCTTTATCAAAGAATCTGCTAAGCGAAATAAGGTACTTTACAAGAAAGAGGAGGCGCGTATCGCCAGTATAATGGAGGCCAATCCGGAGCATGATTATTTATCTTCCGATCGCGGTTTCTGGTACTACTATAATGTAAAGGATAGCCTGGACGTTCCCACACCCGATTTTGGCGACGTGGTTACTTTTACCTACAATATTCAGTCCCTGGAAGGAGAGCCTATACTTACCGAAAGCGAGACAGGGCTACAAACCTATAAGATAGACCAGTCTAACCAGGATCTTATCTCCGGGTTGCGCGACGGTGTAAAACTGATGAAGGTGGGAGAACAGGTAACTTTCCTGTTTCCTTCCTATAAAGCTTATGGTTACTACGGTCTTGAAGATAAATTAGGAACCAATGTCCCTGTTAGGAGTACAGTAACCCTTAAATCTATTCAACAATCACAATAAACTAAAAATAAAAATGAGAAAACTATCACTGTTATTGATCCTGTTATTATCGGCAACTGTTTTTACAGCTTGCGAGGATAAATATCCGGACCTTCCGGAAGGTGTATATGCAGAATTTGTTACTAACAAAGGAACTTTCGTTGCAAAACTTTACAACGATCGAACTCCCATCACTACGGCCAACTTCGTTTCGCTGGCAGAGGGAACCAATAAGATGGTAGATTCCATCCACCTTGGGAAGCCTTATTACAACGGTTTGATCTTTCACCGTGTGATCAAGGATTTTATGATCCAGGGGGGAGACCCTAATGGTGATGGCTCGGGTAATCCGGGGTACCGTTTTCCCGATGAGTTTGTAGACAGCCTGAAACACGACCGTAAAGGAATTCTTTCTATGGCCAACTCGGGCCCTGCTACGAATGGGAGTCAGTTTTTTATCACCCTGAAAGAAACACCCTGGCTTGATGGCAAGCACACCGTGTTTGGAGAAGTGGTGATAGGACAGGAAATTGTAGACTCCATCGGTGTAACCCCTACAGAGAAACCCGGCGATAAACCGGTTGAGGATGTCGTTATGCAAGAAGTGAATATCATAAAACGCGGCAATGTGTCCGTTTTGGACTTTGCAGAGGAATTAAAGAAGATCGAAGCCGAACAAGAGGCGAAGAGACAGGCTCTTGAGCGTCTGGCTATCGATAAGGCGGTTTCCTTCGTGAATATGAAAATGGAAGCAGATTCTACGGAGTCCGGACTTAAATACGCATATCAGGAAAGAGGTGACGGTCCTAAACCTAAAGATGGGCAGGACATGTTGATCAATTACACCGGATACTATACTAACGGGCAAATGTTCAATACCAGCTTACTTGAAGTGGCCGAGTTATACGATAATGTGAAACCGGCTAAAAGAGACCGAGGACAATACGTGCCTATCGTTACCAATACTAACGATCCCCGCTTGATCCCGGGATTCCGTGAAGCCTTACAGATTATGCGTGTTGGCGATAAAATGACCATCTTCATTCCTTCTCACTTAGGATATGGAGAAGCAGGAAACAGGCCATATATCCCGCCAAATACAGACCTTATCTTCGAAGTGGAATTTTTGGAAATTCCAACAGGAGAATAATAAAGAAAAAGCCCGATCGAATCGGGCTTTTTTTATGCAGTTTTTTCAGGAATATTTGCGAGGATCTCCTTCACGAATTCCCAGAATTTTCCTGTGGAAGAAATGCTGGCTCGCTCATCGGGGGAATGTGCCCCTTTGATCGTTGGCCCGAAGGAAATCATATCCATACCCGGATAATTCTGCCCCAGAATACCACATTCCAGCCCAGCATGGCAAGCCGCGACATTGGCTTTTTCGCCATTCATCTTTGTGTAAAGACCGTCAAGCACCTTTAGGATCGGGCTATCCATGTTGGGTGCCCATCCCGGGTAATCTCCCGTAAAGGTTACTTTGTATCCTGCCAGCGTGAACGTGCTTTTTAAGGTATTGGCCAGATCTGCTTTAGAAGATTCTACCGAAGACCGGGTAAGACATTCTATCTTGATCTGCCCTTCATGAACCGCCACTTTTGCAATATTATTGGAGGTTTCTACCAGGTCTTCTATGGCGGGGCTCATCCTGTACACCCCGTTATGAGCAGCTTGTGAGGCATGTACCAATTTATTTTTCGCTTCAGAATTCATCCTTAATCCGGGAACCGCAGTTTCTACAGCCGCGATGGATAATTCGGGTTCGAGCAGTTTATATTCTTCGGAAATTGCCTTGCTCATACCATCGAAAGCTTCCTTAAAGTCTTCGTCTGAAGCAGGATCTACAACCACCGTTGCCACACTTTCGCGAGGGATGGCATTCCGAAGGCTACCTCCGCGGATCTCCGCAATTTCCATGAGATCTAAAGTGGCATACAACAGCCTGTTCATCATTTTATTGGCGTTCCCCAACCCTTTTATGATATCCATGCCACTATGTCCGCCCTGCAAGCCTTTTACGGTGATCTTATAGGCTTTAAAAGTCGAAGGGACTTCTTCTTCCTTATACTCTCCCATGGCCGTCACATCCACACCACCTGCACAACCTACCCCGATCTCATCGTCTTCCTCGGTGTCCAGGTTAAGCAGGATCTCTCCTTTTAGCATACCTCCTTTTAATTCCATGGCTCCGGTCATCCCGGTTTCTTCGTCTATAGTGAAAAGTGCCTCCAGGTCCGGGTGAGGGATAGTATCGCTTTCAAGAATTGCCATGATGGTGGCTACTCCCAGGCCATTATCGGCACCAAGGGTAGTTCCCTTAGCCCTTACCCAATCGCCGTCTACGTACATTTCTATTCCCTGGGTTTCGAAATCGAATTGCGTATCGTTGTTCTTCTGATGCACCATGTCCAGGTGCGACTGCATCACTATGGCCTTACGGTTCTCCATGCCGGGGGTGGCTGGTTTCCGTATGATGACATTTCCAATATGATCAACTATTGTCTCCAGTCCCAGGTCTTCACCAAATTTCTTCATGAAGGCGATCACGCGCTCTTCTTTTTTTGAAGGCCGTGGCACGGCATTCAGATCGGCGAAATTTCTCCAGACTGCTTTGGGTTCGAGATTTCGAATGGCTTCGTTCATAGATTTCAGAATTAAAGCACAAAATTAAACTATTCGCCTAGTGCTAAAAAATTATTGATAAGAGAATTCTTTGTAAGTTTGAAATATGCACCGAAAAAGAACGCGCCTCATCCTTGCCCTGCTACTTCCCGTTCAGGTTCTTCTTTTGCAGATACTGAAAAACTTCCCGCATTTTGTCGAAACGTATTACAGTCAGGGTCTGTACCCGGTCATCTCCAAAATATCTCGCTATGTATTTGGATGGGTCCCCTTTTCGGTTGGCGATCTGTTCTACTTACTTATTGCGATCCTCGCCATAAGGTGGTTATACAAAAATGTAAGGCGCCTTAAATACGAAGCCGTGCGATTCTTTATTGATATAGTAGCAACGGTCTCCTTGGTTTATTTTGTTTTTCATCTGCTTTGGGGTCTGAATTATTATCGCGTTCCGCTGCATCAAACCCTGGATCTGGACCGCGACTACACCACCGAAGAACTAGTAAATACCACCAAACGATTAATCGCGAAGTCCAATGAGCTCCATAGGCAACTTGGTTATCCGGACAGCGTGAAGATCGATCTGCCCTATACCCAGCGGGAGGTCTTTAAAAAGTCTTTGGATGGTTTTATCAGGCTGGCCGAGGAATATCCCGACCTGGCCTATAGCCCAAAAAGCATAAAGAAAAGTGGCTGGAGCCTTGGCCTCACCTATATGGGTTATAGCGGGTATTACAATCCGTTCTCCGGGGAAGCCCAGGTAAATAATTTAATCAAAACCTATAAGTTCCCGGTGGTAAGTTGTCATGAGGAGGCACATCAAATAGGATTCGCCGCCGAGAACGAAGCCAATTTCATTGCTACGCTGGCAACCATTAATAACAGCGATCCGTACATACAGTATAGCGGCTATATTTTTGCTTTGCGGTACTGTGTTAACGAGATTGCCAGAAGGGATAAGGACACCTACCATGAGCTACTTGAAACCATCAATCCGGGGATCCTGGCAAGCTACAAGGAAATGCGAGACTTCTGGGAAAAATATAAGAATCCTTTTGAGGACTTCTCCAAAGGTTTTTGGGATCAGTTTCTGAAAGCAAATAACCAGTCCAGGGGGATCATGAGCTATAGCTATATGGTTGCCCTTGTGGTTAATTATTTTGAAGACAAACCATTTTAAAATTATTTGTGCTGTTAAAGGAAGGTTAAGAATTTACATCTTCCTTTCACCTTCCTTATATTTAGATTCTTTTTTAAAAAACAACCAAATGAAAAAACTCGCACTAGTTGTAGTGGTGTTTTTTAGCTTTTCCTTTGCTTTCGCGCAGGATTATTTTCCGAAGAACGACGGGGTAAAAGAAAAAAATACCAATTACACGGCTTTTACCAATGCCAAAATTTACATCACTCCTACACAAATTGTTGAAAATGGTACCCTACTTATCCGCGATGGAAAAGTAGTGGCGTCCGGCAAATCTGTTACCATCCCAAAAAATACGATAGTGATCGATCTGGAGGGCAAACATATTTACCCATCCTTCATCGATCCGTACACCGGTTTTGGTGTGGAGAAGCCCAAACGGGCACAGGGTCAAGGAAGGTCGCCGCAATACGACGCCTCAAGAAAGGGCTTCTACTGGAATGACCATATCATGCCCGAGAATAAGGCAATTTCGAAATTCGAGTATGACAAGAAAAAAGCTTCCGATTTCAGGAAGGCTGGTTTTGGGGTTGTGAATACTCATATAATGGACGGTATTGCAAGAGGAACCGGAGTGCTGGTGGCGCTTAATGACGAGGACGATGCAGCAACGAGAATTCTGGACGATGCCTCGGCTCAATTCTTTTCTTTCAGTAAGAGTGTGACCAGCAGGCAATCCTACCCTTCTTCCCTCATGGGATCCATGGCCTTGCTTAGGCAACTACACTGGGATCTGGATTGGTATGCCAAAGGCAACACCAATACAAAGGATCGCTCTTTGGATGCGCTTCTGGCAAACAAAGGACTCCCCGCAATCATAGAAGCCGGTAATAAATCTAACGATCTTCGTGCAGACAAGATCAGCGATCAATTCAACCTCAACTATATTATTGTAGGCGGTGGAGACGAATACGAGTTGATCGATGAGATCAAGGCCACAAATGCACAATATATCATTCCGCTTAATTTCCCCGATGCTTATGATGTAAGCGATCCTTTCGCTGCCAAATACATCTCCCTGGAAGATATGCGAAACTGGAACCAGGCGCCGGTGAACCCGAAAGCGCTTTCAGATAAGGGTGTGACCTTTGCACTTACTACCCACGAATTGAAATCTCCTTCCGAATTACAAGGAAAAATGAAGAAGGCCTTCGAGTATGGTTTCGATAAGACCCAGGCCCTGAAAGCCCTCACAACTATCCCTGCGCAATTACTGGGCAAAAGTGATAAATTAGGAAGCTTACAGCCCGGACGCTATGCCAATTTCCTGATCACTTCGGGAGATGTTTTCGACGGGGAGACAACCATGTACGAAAACTGGGTACAGGGAAGAAAACACGTTATAACCGATATGGGACAAAAGGATATTCGTGGAAAGTATTCGTTAAATGCCGGAGGAAAGACCTACGAATTGAATATTAGCGGAGCTGCAGGAAAGCCCAAGGCGGAAGTGAAATTAGGAGAGACGAAATTCCCGGCAAAACTTGAGTATTCAGACAATTGGGTGGTGCTTTCGTTCAAGGATGAAGAAAAGGGAGAATCCTTCAGGTCCACGGCCATTATTCCGAATACCGGAAATAATATCTCCGGTAAAATGGTATTGCCAACAGGTCTGGAAACCAGCTTCACTGCAGTTAGGACGGGAGATGCGGAGGCTTCAGAAAAGAAAGATAAAGAGAAGGAGAGCACTGTAGAGATGGTACCGGTTACCTTCCCAAATGTAGGGTATGGTTTTAAAAGTAAACCTCAGCCTCAAAATATTTTGTTTAAGAACGCCACAGTATGGACCAGCGAAACCGCCGGAGTACTTCCCAATACGGATGTACTGGTGAAGAATGGTAAAATAAGTAAAGTAGGAAAGAATCTAAGTGCCGCCGGCGCAACGGTTGTAGATGCTACCGGGAAACACCTAACGGCAGGTATCATTGATGAACACTCGCACATAGCGGCATTGTCCATCAACGAGTCGGGGCATAATTCTTCGGCAGAGGTTTCTATAGAAGATGTGGTCGATCCCGAGGATATAGATATCTATCGAAACCTGGCAGGTGGAGTAACCTCCATACAGGTGTTACATGGTTCGGCCAACCCTATAGGCGGGCGCTCTGCCATCCTCAAACTTAAATGGGGTGAGAACGCAGAAAACCTGATCTACGATAATAGTCCGAAGTTCATAAAATTCGCCTTGGGTGAGAACGTAAAACAGTCTAACTGGCAAAGTTTCAGCAGGTTCCCACAAACCAGAATGGGTGTTGAACAGTTGTATGTGAACTATTTCAACAGGGCAAAGGAATACGATGCAAAAAAGAAGAGCGGACAGCCATTTCGCTATGATGAGGAGATGGAAGTCCTGGCAGAGATCCTTAACGGAGAGCGTTTTATTAGCTGTCACTCTTATGTACAGAGTGAGATCAATATGCTGATGAAAGTAGCCGAGAAATTCAATTTTCGGGTAAACACCTTTACCCACATCCTGGAGGGTTATAAGGTTGCCGATAAGATGGCTGCCCATGGCGTGGGTGGATCTACCTTTAGCGACTGGTGGGCTTACAAATACGAAGTGAACGATGCCATCCCTTATAACGCGGCTATCATGGCCAGCCAGGGAGTTACGGTTGCTATAAACAGTGATGATGGGGAAATGTCCCGCAGATTAAACCAGGAAGCTGCTAAAAGTGTTAAATACGGAGGTATGAGCGAGGAGGAAGCCTGGAAGATGGTGACCATCAACCCGGCAAAATTGCTTCACCTGGACGACCGCACCGGTAGTATAAAAGAAGGAAAGGATGCCGATCTGGTATTATGGTCCGATCACCCGCTGTCGGTCTACGCCAAAGCCGAAAAGACCATGATAGACGGTACGGTATATTTTGATATTGAAAAAGACAAGGCACAGCGACAGGCTATTCAGGCAGAACGTGCCAAGCTTATTAATATGATGCTTGCCGAAAAAAACGGTGGTGGGAAAACCCAGGCTCCCCGTGGCAAGGAAAAGATCCGATTTGAATGTGAAACCATAAACTAATCCAACCATGAAAGCAATAAAACAAATTTTAATAGTGATAGCTGTGAGTGTTGGATTACAATCCTATGCTCAACAAACTCCTGCGCCGGCACAGAGCGGTGCAATAACCATTAAAGGTGCCACCGCCCATATAGGTGACGGAACCGTAATAGATAACAGTGTTATCGTTTTTGAGAACGGAAGTATTACCGCTATTGGTGGTTCCGGTACACCTTCTAAAGGTAGGGTTATCGATGCAACGGGAAAACATGTTTATCCCGGCTTTATCGCCCCGGCCAAGTCGTTAGGGCTTATAGAAGTTAATCAGGTACGAGCCAGTAATGATGAGGATGAGATAGGTGAATTTATTCCCAATGTGAGATCCCTTATCGCTTATAATGCCGAGAGTAAGGTCGTGGAAAGTATGCGTCCTAACGGCGTGCTGATAGGCCAGGCAACACCTCAGGGAGGTAGAATTTCGGGAACTTCCTCCATCGTTCAGTTCGACGCATGGAATTGGGAAGATGCTGCGGTAAAAGTAGACGACGGCGTCCATATGAACTGGCCCGGAAGTTACAGTCGAGGCAGATGGTGGCTGGGAGAGTCCAGGGACTGGAAACCCAATAAGGACTACAGCAAAGACCTGGAAGAGATAAAACTTTACCTCAGGAATGCCAAAGCTTATAATGCTGCCGGTGATACATCCAAAAATGAAGGCTTTGAGGCCATGAAGGGATTGTTCGACGGGAGTAAGAAGTTGTATATATATACCCAGGGTGAAAAAGAAATGATCGATGCGGTAACCCTCACCAAAGGAGAAGGCGTTAAAGATGTTGTGATCGTTGGTGGGTACGAAGCGTACAAGATCATCCCTTTTCTTAAACAACACAATATCCCTGTCTTGGTAAGACAAACCCATTCTCTACCCTATAGAGCCGATGACGATTATGACCTTCCGTATAAGTTACCGAAGATTTTGGTTGATGGCGGATTGCTGGTAGGATTACAAAATGCCAGTATGTCTAATTTCCAGACCAGGAATTTACCTTTCTATGCCGGACAACTGGTGGGACAGGGAATGGACAAAGAAACAGCCTTGAAGCTAATTAGCGGGAACACCGCCAAGATCCTTGGGATAGACAATAAATACGGAACCCTGGAAGTGGGTAAAAGCGCCACGCTCTTTATTAGTGAGGGCGACGCCCTGGATATGCGAACCAATATTCTTTCACATGCCTTTATCGACGGACGTGAGCTGTCGCTGGAAACGCATCAGACAGAACTCTGGAAAAGATATATGGGAAAATACTCCGGGAAATAACGATCAATTTAATAGAGAAAGCAGCCTCAGGGCTGCTTTTTCATTTTATATATTTTTTCTGAAATCGGACAAAGTAGGTATATTTATTCCTCTCCAATACCCATTATATGAGAAATTTTATCCATTTCGCAACCGCAGCCTTATTGATAGTAAGCTGTACCTCAAAAAAAGAAGAAACTTCCTTTACACAAAGTACTTCAGACAGCCCGTTCATTGAAGGTAAGAAATCCTATTTAGGTTCACCTTATGTAACGGCCGGAGACCGGGTTTATATGGTAGGGCATCAGGATGGAACCTTCCCTGAGATTGGCTGGCACATCAAAGGAGAAATGGGTGGCATTTGGGATCATCCCATTAAGTTGATGGATGGGTTCCAACTAGACCTGATCCTGGATGGAGAAACTGTTTCTCTGGAGAAAGCAGATCGTTTTATTAATTATCCCTTCGGAAATAAACACATCTATAATTTAGAATCTCACGGATTGCAAGTTGAAAGATTTCAATTTGTTCCGGATGAGAAGGAAGTAGTGATCGTTCAATTCAGCATAAAGAACCATAGCGAAACAGATAAGAAAGGAACGCTGAAATTTATAGGGTCAACAGATCTAAGACCTACCTGGCTTGGCGAACGAACCAAGATGATCGATTCCCGCGATATTGATTTCGACCCGGAGTCTGATGTGTGGGTTGTAAAAGACAGTTTAAATTCGTGGTATACGATGTTTGGTGCCGACAGGCCCAGTGACTCGAAGGAAAGACACAGTTCGGAATATGAGGGCAATGGGTTTAAAGCATCCTTAAACTATGACATCAGTGTAAAAGCGGGAGCCACAGAAACTATTCAATTTGCTATCGCCGGCGCCTATGATCTCGACGGATCAAATACAGCTAAAGAAAGGATCTATGCAAATTACCTGGATATCATGGAGGATCCCGACACCTGGATCCCAAAATATCTGGCAGAAAAGAAGGCACGTTACGAGGATTTGGCTGGTAGAACTAAATTAACCATCCCCGACAAGGACATAGAACAGGCATTTGAGTGGGTGAAATACAATTGCGATTGGCTGGTACGCACCGTTCCTGAAATAGGATCGGGTATTGGTGCGGGAATCCCAGATTATCCCTGGTGGTTTGGGGTTGATAGTGAATACGCCCTGCAAGGATATATGGCTATTGGCCAGCGGGAACCGGTCTACAATACTATAAAACTGCTGGATAGCGTGTCTGAAGCCGTTAACGGTAACGGTCGTATTATTCATGAGATGTCTACCAACGGCGCTGTCTTTAACCCCGGAAATATTAATGAAACGCCACAATTTGCCAGCTTGATCTGGAAAGTGTACCAGTGGAATGGAGAGAAAGAGTTTCTTCAGAAATATTACCCCACCATTAAAAAGGGATTGGAATGGTTGATGACCGAAAAGGACGCCGACGGAAACTTATTTCCGGATGGTTTCGGGATGATGGAAATTCACGGCATGGATAGCGAAATGATCGACGTAGCTGCCTATACCTATAAGGCATTTAAGGATGCTTCGTTCATCGCCGATGCCCTGGGTGATTACCAAATGGCGCAGCAGTATTACGAGACTGCCGAAAAACTGGCGGCGAAGATCAACACCCAATTTTGGAGCGAAGAATTTAACTCTTACGCCGATTTCATTGGCACCGATAAACAGGCGCTGAAACTTATCGAGGATGCCATCGTACGTGCAGACACCCTTAATAAACCCTGGGCTGTGGAAGAGTTAAAGCAAACGAGAGAGGCGATTTTAAAAAATCCGTCGGCCACTCCCCGGCCCTTTGTACTCCACCATAACTGGGTGGTGAACACTCCCATGGAGGTAGGCCTTGCCAGCCCGGACAAAGCCCAAAAAGCACTTGCCACCGCCGAAAACTATGTAAACCCGTTTGGGGTATTCGTTACCGGGATCGACAGGGACGAGTCGGCTGGGTCTGATGACGGCTCGTTTAAAGGAAGTAAGATATTTTCGTATACCGGGGCGGTAATGACCTTACCTACCGGCGTACAGATCGTTGCCGAAAATAACTACGGCAGACCCGATATGGCGCTTAATTATCTCAAAAGAATGACCCGAACTTTCAGCTATGCCTTACCCGGAAGCATCTACGAAGTCTCTCCGGATTACGGTATGGTAACACAAGCCTGGAACGTTTACGGATTTGCAGTTCCTGTGGTCGAGCAATTCTTCGGTATCACACCCAACGCGGCCCATAAAAAAGTGACCATTCGTCCGCAGATGCCATCCATCTGGAAAAACGCCTCCCTGGAAAACGTTCTGGTTGGTGACAATGAGATCTCCATATACTTTTCAGAAAAAGAAGGTATGCAAACCGTAGAGATCTCTCAAACCAAAGACAGCTGGCAGGTCGAATTCCAATTTCCCGAAGGGGCTACAAAGATCTCCTCACAAACAGAAGGAATTGAAGTAAACACCAATGAGGAAACCGGAGTTTCGGTGGTGAAATCTAATCTTAAAAATTTTCGGGTTGCCTATCAGCCTGAGTGATCATCTCCTATGAGGATATTTACAACTTTATTGGTTTGCCTCCTGCTGTACAGCTGCAATGAGCCTGAGCATGTACCTCAGGGAAGCGTCCTTACCAAGTCGCTGAAATCGGTGATCCTCAGCAGGGAGATCGGGTATAATATGTATCTACCTGCTTCCTATAACGAAGATCAACCATTGCTAGATATTATCTACTTGCTACATGGCCATGGAGGTGATCATCACGACTGGTTTGAGGAAGAAGAGGGAAACGTAGCCCATTTGCTGGATTCGCTTATTGCGGACGGTGCTATCCCACCAATGGCAGCCGTTAGTATTAATGCCGGTAATTCGTGGTATGTGGACAGCAAGGAAAAGATGGAGCGTTTTTACCTGGATGAATTCTTGCCTCATTTTGAAAAATCTGTTGGATACAAACATAAAATGGGCAACCGCAACATGGCAGGGAATTCGGCGGGTGGCTATGGTGCTTTGCGATTTTCGCTACATCGGTCCGAACTTTTTAATAGTGTGATCCTTTTGAGTCCGGCAGCATACGAACCTTTACCACCTGCGATCTCATCTTCCAGAAAAGTGGAAGCCTTCGCTTTCAACGGAAAGTTTAGTGATTCGCTCTGGCGATCCTATTCGTACACTAAACGTATTGACGAGTTACTGTTGGCAAACAGGAAACCACAATTTCATATTTCGGTTGGCGACGATGATAATTACAATATAGTTCCGGTAGTTACGAGCCTTCAGCAATTATTTCTGAAAAATGGAGTTTCCTGCGAGTTGAGGGTAACTAATGGAGGCCATGACTGGCAAACCTGGCGAAAGAATTTTTCGGAGGCGCTGGCCGAAATTTATAAGTCTAAAACCGCGTCTGCTAATTAGTAAGAACCTTTGCTTCAGACGGAACTTTAAAGACTGATGCATTTAGCACAGTCTCGGTGAGCGTTACTTTTTCGAACTTTACGTTATTTCGAGCCTGCACCGGCTTACCATTTTCTATGGTGTACCAGGTAAGAGTCTTTGGAAGTTTTACCCCATTCACATCCTGCCATTCGCTGTATTTGATATACTTCCAGGTATCGCTCTTCTCATTTTCATGGTAGGTAACCGTATAGCCAAGCCAGGCCATTTCGTAAGTTTCGGGATGATAGTAAAGTACATATTCATCTTTGGGAGAAGTTCCCACGCCCTCTTTGTAACTAATTTTAATTCCCTCATAAACTTCACCGTCCAGTTCGGTCGATTTCACCTCGTGGTATTCTATGCCGGGATCGGCCAATACAAATGGCATCGCATAGAAATAGAACATTAGGTTGTAATAGAAAACAGGATCGCCCTTATAAGCATTCTCCTTGTTTTCATGAAACCAGACATCCTCACCATTAAATCCCATCGACCAATTGGGTGCTTCGATCTTCGTTTTTCGGTCGGGTAAGGAGATCGTATGAGTTTCGGTTCCGGTTCTGCTGGTGATCTCAAAACAAAGGTTATTCATTTGATCCCAGCGATCGAGTCCGCCGTGAACTTTAAAAACTTCTTTCAGCGAAACCGGATACTTCAACATCCTTGCGGTGTCTTCAGAAATTGGTATGGTATCGTGAATTACAGGTTGTGGATCTTTCGTTTCCTCCTTACATGCAAATAACAGGGAAGAGGCTACAATAAGCAGGATTATATTTTTCATTCTAAACAGGTTTGTCAAGTTAAAAATAAGAAAGCTAAGTTTAACCGAATAATTTTTTTGAAACCTTTATGATTTATTGTAGAAATTCTAGAATACACTAAAAAGTAAAAGTATTTTACTACTGATAATGCTTTAGGGGCAATTAAAATACTTATTACCTTTACCGCATGATAAAATCTATCTCCAGCCTTCAAAATCCACTGGTAAAACAAGTGAACCAATTACTCGAAAAATCGAGGGAGCGAAGAAGCACAGGGCAATTTGTGATTGAGGGCAGAAGGGAGATCGAGCTGGCTCTAAAGGGTGGTTATCAATTACAGACCATCATGATCTGTCCGGATATTTTTTCTGAAAATGCTTCGGAAATAAATTTCCCTGAAAAACAGCATATAGAGATAAGTCCGGAAGTATATCAGAAACTGGCCTACAGAAAGACGACCGAAGGCATTCTGGCAATCGCCGAAAGTAAAGAACTCTCGCTGGATGCATTAAGTATAAAAAATGAGAATCCGCTAATTCTCGTCGCCGAGGCTCCCGAAAAGCCCGGTAATATAGGTGCCTTGCTTCGAACCGCAGATGCGGCAAACCTGGATGCCGTGATCATTGCAAATCCGCGTACCGATATGTATAATCCTAATATAATAAGAAGCAGTGTTGGCTGTATCTTTACTCGCGCTATTGCAACCGGTTCCACGGAAGAGATCATCCAATTCCTCAAAGAGAAGGACATAGCTATCTACTCTGCTGCTCTGCAGGCTTCCAAACCCTTTTACAACTGTGACTATAGAGGACCCACCGCCCTGGTGGTAGGCACAGAGGCCGCTGGTTTGTCTCAAAATTGGCTGGATTCGAGCACACAGAATATTGTGATCCCTATGGAAGGAGATATAGACAGCATGAACGTGTCCGTAGCAGCGGGAATCCTTATATTTGAAGCCAAACGACAACGAAATCTCAACAATTAAGATGTTATTGTATGTAGTTAAATATCAATTACAAACCTGCCTCTGAGATAATAAAAATCAATTTTTCAAAACCCATTCCTTTGACACCGCAAACTTTATTCTACATTATTATTGGGATCATTGTCCTTAATTTCATCATCGATAAAATTCTGGATCACCTCAATGCGCAACATTTCAACGACGAGCTACCGGCGGAGATCGCCGATGTGTACGATGAAAAGGAATATAAACGGTCTCAGCAATATAAAAAGGAACGCTACCGCTTTTCGCTGCTCTCCTCTTCCATTTCCATGATCGCCACCCTGCTTTTCTTCTTCCTGGACGGTTTTGCATATGTAGACGACCTCGCGAGGTCTTACACAGATAATTCCATTTTGATCGCACTAATATTCTTTGGGGTAATTGGAATGGCGGCGAGTATATTAAGCCTACCCTTCAGTTACTACAGCACATTTGTGATAGAAGAAAAATACGGCTTTAATAAAACCACAGTAAAAACCTTTGTCCTGGATAAAATTAAGGGACTATTCATGGCGGCGGTAATTGGTGGCCTGCTTATGGCAGTGATCGTTTGGTTCTACGAATGGGCCGGAGAGGCATTCTGGCTGTATACCTGGGGTGTAGTAACCGTGTTTTCGGTGTTTATGAATATGTTCTACGCCAGGCTTATCGTGCCTATTTTCAATAAGCAAAAACCCCTGGAAGCCGGGGAGCTGAGATCCAGGATCGAGGCGTATGCGAAGACAGTGGGCTTTACCCTGGATAAGATCTTTGTAATAGATGGCTCGAAGCGAAGTACAAAAGCCAATGCCTATTTTTCAGGCTTCGGAAGTGAAAAAAGAGTAACCCTATACGATACCTTGATCAACGATCTGGAAGATGAAGAGATCGTAGCGGTTCTTGCCCACGAAGTGGGACATTATAAGAAAAAGCATATAGTGATCAACCTGCTGGCCTCCATCCTCACTACGGGGTTTACCCTTTGGGTGCTGTCTGTTTTTGTGGGAAATCCGTTACTTTCGGAAGCCCTTGATGTAAGCGAGCCTTCTTTCCATATAGGTTTGATTGCCTTCGGGATACTTTTTACCCCAATTTCGGAACTCACGGGATTACTTATGAATTATTTATCCCGGAAATTTGAATACCAGGCGGATAACTATGCCAAAACGACATATAATGGTACTCCCCTAATTTTGGCATTAAAAAAATTATCACGAAACAGCTTAAGTAACCTAACCCCGCATCCGGCCTACGTTTTCGTGCATTACTCACATCCTACTCTTTTACAGCGTTTTCGGAATTTAAAAAAATAAAAACGAAGACGCCGTCCATGGGTCCGGGCACAAAATTTGTTGGTACTTACAAACCAATATTGTACATTTAATTTATGACTGAGGAAGTACTGGAAGCGGAAAAAAAGGAGCTCACCAAACAATACAAAGAACTGCTGAAGATCAGTTATCGAACGCTCACAGCGGCCGATAAACGACTGATCCGTTCGGCATTCGATGTTGCCGTTGATGCCCATAAGGACCAACGACGAAAATCTGGAGAGGCTTACATATTCCACCCATTAGCGGTAGCAAAGATCGTTGCTTCCGAGATTGGGCTGGACGCTACTTCTATTGCCGCTGCCCTGCTTCACGATGTGGTGGAAGACACCGAGTATTCGCTGGCAGATATTGAACAGTTATTTGGAGAGACCGTTGCTCGCATAGTAGACGGACTCACCAAAATATCTCAAATTCCATACGATAAGGACGTATCGCTGCAGGCCGAGAATTTCAGGAAAATGCTGCTCACCCTCAATGAGGATATTCGTGTGATCATTATCAAGATCGCCGATAGACTACACAACATGCAGACCATGGACTCCATGCCTGAGCAGAAACAAGTTAAAATTGCGTCGGAAACACTTTATATCTATGCCCCACTGGCTCATCGCATAGGCCTGTACAACATCAAGACCGAGTTAGAGGATCTGGGATTGAAGTACACCGAACCGGAGGTATACAATGATATTCTAAGTAAGATCAAGGAAAGCAAGGAACAACAGGACGCCTATATCAACGATTTCACCAAGGTGATCAAGGATTCCCTGGATGCCGAAAAATTAAAATACGAGATCAAAGGGAGGCCGAAATCCATATTCTCTATCCGTCGTAAAATGCTGGCACAGAATGTTAGTTTCGACGAAGTCTACGATAAATTCGCGGTTAGGATCATTTATAAAAGTGATGCCGATAATGAAAAGTTCATTGCCTGGAAGATCTATTCGATAGTAACAGACCATTTCAGACCTAATCCCACACGTTTAAGAGATTGGATCTCATCACCAAAATCCACAGGCTACGAAGCCCTGCATATCACAGTAATGGGGCCACAGGGACGCTGGGTAGAAGTTCAGATACGATCGGAGCGAATGAATGAGATAGCCGAAAAAGGATACGCCGCGCATTATAAGTACAAGACCAATGAGAAGGAAGATATTGGCCTGGAAGACTGGTTGAACAAACTACAGGAATCCCTGGAGAATTCGGAAGTGAATGCCGTGGATTTTGTAGAGGACTTCAAATTGAATCTCTATGCTAAGGAGATCTTTGTCTTTTCACCAAAAGGAGATCTGTACTCCCTTCCCAAGGGTGCAACTGCCCTCGACTTCGCCTTTCACATACACACCGAAGTTGGATTGCATACTCGGGGAGCAAAGGTTAACGGGAAGCTGGTACCCTTAAGTCATGTGTTAAAAAGCGGAGACCAGGTGGAGATCATGACCTCCGAGAAGTCGAAACCAACAGCAAACTGGCTTAATTACGCTACCACAGGCCGTGCACGATCGAAGATCAAATCTTCTCTGAAGGAAGAGAAAAAAGAGATCGCTGCCGAAGGAAAAGTTGTACTGGCCAGAAAATTGAAATCACTTAAGATCACCCTGGACGAGAAGACGGTAAATCAACTGGTAGTCTATTTCAAACTAAAAACCAGTCTGGACCTTTTCTATCGTGTAGGTGCAGGGATCATCGACAATAAAAAATTAAAAGACTTTGCGGCATCACGCTCTAATGCTTTTGTCTCCTTCTTTAAAAACCGAATGCGAAAACCCGGACACCCGGATGATGTCGACAAGCAGGAAATAACCGAAAAGTTCGATCAGCTGGTATTTGGAAAAGAGGAGGACAAACTGGAGTATAAGATGGCGAATTGCTGTAATCCAATTCCCGGAGATGATGTATTTGGTTTTCTTACCGTGAACGAGGGTATCAAGGTTCATAAGCAGAACTGCCCGAATGCCCTGCAGCTACAAAGTAACTACGGCTACCGAATCATGCCGGCGAAGTGGATCGATTCCACCCAGAGTGATTTCAGGGCCGAACTCAAGATCACCGGAATCGACACGATTGGCCTGGTGAACGAAGTAACCAAAGTGATATCGAACAATCTCAATATCAATATGAAGAGTGTTCATTTCGACAGCAACGATGGTATCTTCAACGGAAAAATTATAGTGGTGGTTAAGAACAAGAATATTCTTAATAATCTCGTTGAAAAAATAAAAAATATAAACGGAATTGATAAAGTTACCAGAGCATAAATAACTACCTTTGCTCCTTTGATATGACTGCAAAAACGGATCAAAATAATCAGGCGATCGTCAAGAATGTTTTTACGGGGTTTCTCGAGGAAAAAGGACATCGTAAAACACCGGAGCGCTTCGCAATTCTTCAGGAGATCTATGATCATAACGATCACTTCGATATTGAATCCCTGTATATCAATATGAAGAACAAGAACTACCGTGTAAGCAGAGCCACCCTTTATAATACCATAGAATTATTACTGGAATGTGGCCTGGTGCGTAAACATCAGTTCGGGCAGAATCAGGCTCATTATGAGAAATCGTATTTCGACAAACAACACGATCATGTGATCCTCTCAAACGGGGAAGTGATAGAGTTTTGCGACCCGAGGATTCAGTCTATCAAAAAAACCATCGAAGAAGTTTTCGATATCGAAATAACCAACCATTCACTCTATTTCTACGGAAATAGAAAAACTTCCGGCAGCAAAAGCACGAGTAGTCGGGAAAATTCATAATACTTATGGCAGTAGATCTACTACTAGGATTACAATGGGGTGACGAAGGAAAAGGAAAGATCGTCGACGTACTTACCAAAAACTATGATATCATTGCACGCTTTCAGGGAGGCCCAAATGCCGGCCATACCCTCGAATTCGACGGGATCAAGCATGTGCTTCACACTATTCCCAGCGGTATTTTTCACGAAAATGCGATCAACCTGGTGGGTAACGGAGTTGTGATAGACCCTGTGATCTTCAGAAAAGAACTCAATAACCTCGACAAATTCAACCTCGATTACAAATGCAAACTGCTAATCTCCAGGAAAGCGCACCTTATCCTGCCAACGCACCGACTTCTCGATGCCGCAAGTGAAGCATCCAAAGGAAAGGCGAAGATTGGTTCCACCCTTAAAGGAATAGGCCCTACTTACATGGACAAAACAGGTAGGAACGGAATCCGGGTGGGTGACCTTGAGATGGAGAACTGGCAGGAGAAATATCGTGCACTTGCCAATAAGCACGAGGCGATGATCGATTTCTACAAAGCCGAGATCCAGTATGATCTTGCCGATATGGAAAGAGAATTCTTCGATGCCGTTGAGAGACTTAAAGAATTAACCTTTATTGATAGCGAAGAATACCTCTACCAGGCCCAACGAGCCGGGAAATCTATTCTGGCAGAAGGCGCCCAGGGTTCGTTACTGGATATCGACTTCGGAACCTATCCGTATGTAACTTCGTCCAATACTACGGCAGCAGGAGCATGTACAGGCCTTGGTGTGGCCCCTGGCGATATAAAAGAGGTGTTTGGGATCTTTAAAGCCTATGCAACTCGCGTTGGGAGTGGCCCCTTCCCTACCGAACTATTTGACGATTACGGCAAGACCATGGCAAAGGTTGGGAACGAATTTGGTGCTACCACCGGACGTCCGCGACGGTGCGGCTGGCTGGACCTTGTGGCCTTGAAATACGCCGTTCGGGTTAATGGAGTTACTCAATTAATGATGATGAAAGGCGATGTTCTGAGTGGATTTGACAAATTGAAGGTCTGCACCGCCTATCATTATAAAGGCACTAAAATTGAGCATCTACCGTATAATATCGAGGCAGAGAATATCACTCCCATTTATTCTGAAATGAAAGGATGGGCTGAAGATCTCACAAAGATGAGCAGTACTTCAGAATTTCCTGCCGCCCTAAACGATTATATAGAATTCCTTGAAAAAGAGCTCGAGGTGCCTATAAAGATCGTATCGGTTGGTCCGGACAGAACACAAACGATTCACCGCTAACTCAATATTTGTTGGTATTTTCGTTAGTGTTATAAAGAATCTTTGTTGAAAATATCAAACTACATATTCCTTTTCTTTTTTCTCTTCGGAATTTATTGTTTCGGACAGGATGATCCCGGAAAAACTAAAGTCTCGGTACAGTCCGGCTATCTTGAAAAGAAACCCGAATTTCCCGATGCTATCATCTACACCAAGGACAATTCCGGGCAGGTGTATATTGTGCACGAAGGCGTAGAGATGTGGTGCGACCAGGCCTTTGTTTACCTGAAAGACAATTTTGTAAAAGCCTACGGAAAAGTACGCATCATGCAGGGAGATACCGTTTCCATGCGAAGTAAATACGCCGAATATAACGGTAATACGCAATTTGCCTTCGCCAGTGGCGAGGTAGTCCTTACCGAACCCAAAACCACCTTGCGTACAGACACCTTGTATTTCGACCGTATAAAACAGCAGGCCTTTTACCGCTCTGGCGGTACCGTACGTGATACGGCCAGCACCCTAACCAGCCGGATAGGACGCTACTATGCCGCGACCAAGAAATATCAATTCCTCTCTGGGGTGAAGATCGTTAACCCAAAATATACCGTAAACAGCGAACAACTCGATTTTTATTCCGAAACAGGAGGTGCCTATCTGTATGGCGAATCCACCATTGTATCTAAAACGAGTACGGTATACTGTGAAAGAGGATATTATAACACCAGAACGGATAAAGGGTATTTTGTAAAGAACTCGAGGGTCTACTATAATAATCGGATCCTTTATGGGGATAGCATTTATTTCGACCGAAACACAAGTTTTGCTTCAGCTACCAACAACATAAAAGTTCTGGATACGATCAACCGCAGTGTGATACGCGGACATTATGCCGAAGTATTTAGAGAGAAAGATTCGGTCTTTATCACCAAAAGAGCGGTGGCTGTCACGCTACGAGATAACGATTCGGTGTATGTACACGCCGATACCCTAAGGGTAACCGGAAAGCCAGACCACAGGGTGATAAAAGGCTTTTACAGGGCGAGAATGTTTAAACGAGGTCTGCCTCCGGACGCGCCAACTAGCGGAAAATGCGATTCGATCTTTGTGGATCAGAAGGCGGGGATCACCAAACTACTACGAAACCCTATACTCTGGTCCGGTGAAAACCAGATGACCGGAGATACCATCCATATCCTGTCTAATACCGAAACCGAGAAACTGGATACTTTGAAGGTTTTCAATAATGCGTTTCTTGTACAAAAGGACAGTGCAGGTTACAACCAGGTAAAAGGAGAACGCCTTATAGGTTTGTTCACCAACAACGAACTGGACACAGTGAATATCATTAAGAATACAGAGGTAATTTATTTTTCCAGAAACGATAAACAGCAACTGGTGGGAATAAACAATACAGTTTCCAGTTCTATACAGATGTACCTGGAACAGCAGCAAATAACCGGGATCAAGTTTATAAAACAGGCCAAGGGAAAGGTATACCCTCCCTCCCAGTTCCCGGAAAATGCGAGAATATTACCCGGATTTATCTGGCGTGGTGATGAAAGACTCATGAAAGTGCAGGATCTGTTTAAAGGGAAGCCGGCACCTGTGCTTCCGAAGATACAGGGCATTCCCTTGCCCGAAGACGAAGGTGAATTCTTCGATGATATCCCGGAAGAAGAGATCGATCTGCCCGAGGCCTCAAAACTAAAGGCCAGCGATCTTCAAAACCGCCAAGATGATCCGAAACCCGAAACCCGAAAGGAAAATAAAGAAAAGGACGATGGCGAAGGCTAATCTTGAAGCAGACTTTTTCAAACACCAGGCGCAGACCACCCCCCATCCGCTTGCGATGGTAGTGTCTCACGCCGAAGGTAGCTATATCTTCGATGAAGACGGAAATGCGCACCTCGATTTCGTAGCCGGTGTTTCTGCTTGCAGCCTTGGTCACAGACACCCATCGGTGATCCATGCGGTTAAAGAACAATTGGACAAATACCTGCATGTGATGGTCTATGGCGAATATGTTCAGGAGAACGCCGTCCAACTAGCTAAGTTACTCGCAAGCCATTTACCCAAGCCACTGGAAACCACTTATCTTGTTAACAGCGGTACCGAAGCCATCGATGGCGCCATTAAACTGGCGAGGCGTGTTACAGGCAGATCGGGTATTATCTTTGCAGACAAGGCGTATCACGGAAATACCTATGGCGCCCTGAGCGTGATGGGAAACAAAGAACGCAAACTACCTTTCGCACCCCTTCTGCCCGATTGTCATGCCATTTCCTTCAATAGTGAAGAAGACCTCGACAAAATAAACAGTAACACAGCCGCTGTTATACTGGAAACCATACAGGGAGCGGCAGGTTTTATAGAACCCGATCCAGGCTACTTACGAAAAGTTAAACAACGGTGTGAAACCGAAGGTGCCCTATTGATACTGGATGAGATTCAGCCCGGATTTGGCCGTACCGGAAAACTATTTGGCTTCGAACATTACCAGGTGATCCCGGATATACTGGTGATGGGTAAAGGTATGGGAGGTGGGCTTCCTATAGGCGCATTTACCGCATCATATGCCCATATGTCGTTGTTAAAAGACAACCCTAAGTTAGGACATATCACTACTTTTGGTGGAAACCCGGTGATCGCCGCTGCGGCGCTAGCAACCTTAAAAGAGATCACCCAAAGCGACCTCATGCGGGAGGCTTTACGAAAGGAACAATTGTTCCGGGCGTTACTTATTCATCCATTGATAAAAGAAATTCGCGGGAAAGGCCTAATGCTGGCGATCATGGTGGAAAATGCCTCGATCGCAAATGAGATCATACTGGGTTGTAAAGAGGCCGGACTCATACTTTTCTGGCTTTTATTTGAGTCTTGTGCGATTAGGATTACACCACCGCTAACCATTTCAGAAGAGGAAATAAGAAAAGGCTGCGCCATAATTGCAGCCGTAATGGACAAGGTTAGTGAAAAAACTTAATGACGTAACTAGTTGTTTTACAGTATGTTATATCCTAAAAATTCTGTTAATAAGCTTGTTAACAACAAACACGGCATAACTATTGAACACCTCTTTACATTACTATCTTTAAAATAGAAGAATCCGTTAATCAGTTGTGTATGAACTCTAGCCCTGACGAGTATAACAATTTCTCTCTTTCCCGCTTCGAATCCATGCTGAAGACCAATAACGTACTTTTCTTTGACTCTGGTGAGTTCGAAGAGATCATTCAGCATTATCTTGAAAACGGTAAGATCGCCCTTGCCAAGAAAGCAGTGAAGCTTGGCCTGGAGCAACATCCTACATCTACAAACCTGAAATTATTCCAGGTTGAAATGTTCATTTTTGAGAACGAACTGGACACTGCCGAGGAGTTACTGGACTCTTTAGAGCCTCTGGAACAATCCAATGAGGAGATCTATATTCAGAAAGCAAACATCCTATCCCGAAGGGATGAACATAAGAAAGCTATCCGGCTTTTACATAAGGCGCTTGAAATCACCTCCGATGAGGCAGACGTATTGTCACTTATTGGTATGGAATACCTCTTTATAGAAGACTTTGAAAATGCCAAACAAAATTTTATGAGGTGTTTAGAACAGGATGAGGAGGATTATTCGGCCCTGTATAACATTATTTATTGTTTCGATTATCTGGAGCAACATGAAGCTGCGATCGATTACCTGAATGACTATCTCAATAAGAATCCTTATTGCGAAGTAGCATGGCACCAGGTGGGTAAGCAGTATACAAATCTTGAAGAATTTAACAAGGCTCTGGCCGCCTTCGATTTTGCCATTATTAGTGACGATAGTTTTATTGGGGCATACCTTGAAAAAGGTAAAGTACTTGAAAAACTACGCAGGTATACCGAGGCGATCGAAAGTTATACCATTACCCTGGGGCTGGACGAACCTACTTCCTTTGCCTTATTGCGAATTGGAAAATGTTACGAAAAACTGGGGAATAGTGAGCTCGCCTTAAAATTCTACAACAAATGTGTGGAAGAAGATGCCTTGTTGGACAAAGGCTGGATCGCGATAACCGATTTTTATTACAAGAAGAAAAATTATCAGAAGGCACTTTACTACATTGATAAAGCGATCAATATAGACAGTGAGAACGTTCTGTATTGGAAACGATATGCGAAGATCAATAACAGACTAAACCTCTTTGAAGAAGCCGAGCATGGCTTTAGAAGAAGTATAGAGCTGGGTAATTACGAACTGGAGACCTGGTTGGCCCGCGCCGATATATTATTGCAATTGGGCGAATTTGAAGCTGCCATCAATAACCTGCATCAGGCCGCCGAGTTCTATCCGGAGTCTGCCGAGATCGAATATCGTCTGGCAGGCGTACATTATCTGCTGAACGAAGATGATAAAGGACGATATCATCTTAAGAATGCTCTTAAATTCGAACCGGAATATGCCATGATAATTGAGGAGATCTTTCCTTCTATCTACGATCGTAAATCGGTTAGGGAATTAATTAAAAATCAACAGAATCCTTCACTTTAAATTACGTAATTTTGGCTGAAATGCCTGTGCTATGCCTACACGTAATTTTCTTCAATATCTGTTAGTTACCGCTAAAGGCGTTGCCATGGGCGCTGCAGATGTAGTTCCGGGTGTATCCGGAGGAACTATTGCCTTTATCAGCGGGATATACGAAGAGCTGATAGAGACCATTCATAAACTCGACCTTGGGTTCTTCAAATTGTGGAAAAAGAGCGGATTTAAAACCGCGTGGAACACCTATAATCTAACTTTTTTACTGGCATTGTTCTCCGGGGTAATAGTAAGCATACTGTCCCTGGCAAAGTTAATTACCTGGTTGCTGGCAGATCATCCAATACTGGTGTGGTCTTTCTTCTTCGGTCTGGTGGTTGCCAGTATATTATTTGTGGGAAAACAAATAACGCAATGGAATTTTAAAACGGTGGTGGCTATAGTCCTGGCAGCTGGTCTGGCATTGTTCATTACACTTGCCAAACCCATAGGTTCACCAGAGAGCTCCTGGTTCTTATTTGTTGCCGGTTTTATTGCGATCATCGCGATGATCCTTCCAGGGATAAGCGGAGCATTTATACTCCTGCTATTGGGTGCTTATTCGCCTGTGATAGCTACCCTGGCACAATTAAGTGAAGGTATAGCCTCGCTAAATTGGAGTATGATTGGGAATGCCTCCATGAAACTGGGGATCTTTGCGCTGGGAGCCATAATAGGATTGAAAGTATTCTCCCGAACGCTAAACTGGATGTTCAAACATTATAAAAATCTCACCCTGGCAGTACTCACCGGCTTTATGATAGGTGCACTCAATAAAATATGGCCATGGAAGGAGGTCTTGCAATACAGGACCAACCACAAAGGTGTTGAAGTTCCCTTCATAGAGGAAAGTGTTCTACCCACTGCTTACGATGGCGATCCAAAACTTCTGATAGCCATACTCTTTATAGTAATTGGCTTTCTCACAATATTCATACTCGAACGTATTTCAGTAAATAAAAAAGTTAGCTGATATGGCTCAAAAACGTTCGATTGGAGATAAATTCTGGTTGGTTATGAAAGGGCTGGCTATGGGAGCCGCCAATAAGGTTCCGGGGGTGTCCGGAGGGCTTTTGGCCTTCGTCGCCGGCTTCTATGAAGAATTTATCTATTCGCTACAGAAAGTGAATCGCAAGGCGTTCAAATTATTAATAAACGGACGCTTTAAAAGTTTCTTCCAGTATATAAACGGTCAATTTTTGGGCTTGTTGATCCTGGGAATGGTTATTAGCTACTTCAGTGTTTCCAAATTACTCGACTACCTGATCGTACACTACGAATTATTTGTTTGGAGTGCTTTCTTTGGAATGATCATTGGCTCCATTTATTTTATAGCCAAGGATTTTGGAGAATGGAACAGAAAATACCTGGGCTATCTGCTCTGCGGAATTTTAGCTGGCGTAAGTATTAGTTTCCTGGAGCCTGCCACACAAAACGGGAACCTTATTTTTGTATTCTTTTGCGGGATAATTGGTGTCTCCGGAATGACCCTCCCGGGACTTTCCGGGTCCTTCATTTTAATTTTACTAGGGAATTATGTCTTACTTCTGGTAGATGCAGTAAATGCGTTATTCGATACCATGGCCGAAATCTTTAGAGGAGACCTTAGTTTCTGGTCGGATCCTGTCCGTATACAATTGCTCAAGGTGTTACTGGTTTTTGCACTGGGATCACTTACCGGCCTGGTGTCTCTTTCACATCTGCTTGCCTACGTACTAAAGAGATACAAGAAAGCTACCTATGCAGTGATCATTGGTTTTATTGCCGGGTCCCTGGGAGTTGTATGGCCATGGAAACTAAAACAATTTGAATACGACGCCAATGGCAATATCATGTACGATGCTAATGGTGCAGAAATATTAAAGGGGTACGAAAGATATTGGCCATCAGAATTTTCGTTCGAAACCCTTTGGGCTATTTTCTTTATCATTGTAGGCATATTAATCGTACTAAGTTTAGACTGGTACCAAAAACATAGGACTCCTCACTATGGCTAAATATGGCTTGATTGGAAAGGATCTAAGTCATTCCTTTTCCAAAACATTTTTTACTTATAAGTTTGAACAGGAAAACCGTAGGGATTCTTATCACAACTTCGAATTAGAAAGTCTCGAAGAATTTCCTCAGCTTATCAAAAATACCGAAGGACTGAAAGGGCTTAATGTTACCATCCCCTATAAGGAAGCCATCATCCCATATCTGTATAAGCTGGATAAGGAGGCCGAAAAAATTGGCGCTGTCAATACCATTAAATTTAGAAAAGACGGAAAATTAATAGGGTACAATACAGATCATTATGGTTTTGCCAAGGCCCTGGCAGATTTTTTCCCTATCAAAGAAAAAACTGCGCTGATCCTTGGAACCGGTGGAGCCTCGAAAGCGGTACAGTACGTGCTGGATGCCATGGAATTTGATTACGAAGTCGTGTCGAGAAAACCTACTGTAGACAGTATTGGTTATGATTCCTTGAGCCGGGATGTCATGACAGATCACCTTCTAATTGTTAATTGCACGCCGCTTGGAACCAGCCCCAATGTGAACGACTGCCCAAAGATCCCCTATCAATATCTCACCAAGGATCACGTATTGTTCGACCTTATTTACAACCCCAGGGAAACCGAATTTATGAAAAGAGGATTTGTAAAAGGAGCCAGGGTGATCAATGGACTTAAAATGCTGGAAAACCAGGCAAAAAAATCCTGGCGGATCTGGAAATCGTAAAAATCTGTCTTTTTACTTCAAAATAAGATAGGCTACTTTGCCGTTTGCATAGTAGTTAGTATCTTACCATTCCTTACTCGAACCTCAACATTGAAAGAAATGTCCGACAAAAAATTGCAAGAAGAAAAACTTTCCGATAAATCTTCGGAACCTTCCGAAAAAAAAACAGTCGTTCCAGAAAATATTTCGGAAGGAGTAGATGCTAGTGCTGCTGAAACGCCCTCAGGCGATTCGGAAGAGGTGGCTGTGGATGTTTCAGAAGGAAAAAAGAAAGAGGAACTCATTGCTAAAGAAACGAATGACGATGCTTCAGAAGAAATACAAGTAGAAGAAGCGGACGCACCTCAAGCAGATACGGTCACTTCCGAAGAAAAAAAAGAAGACAAACCCGAACAGGAGGTAGTAAAAGCCAACACCCCCAAGGATACGGATGAGGAGGAAAATGAAGAAGAAGAAGAAGAAGAGGTGAGTTCATCTGATGATGAGCATGAAGAAGAAACACAGGAAGTGGAAGAGGAAAAAGATTACCATTCCCTTTCGAAAAAGGAGCTCGTTGCGGAGTTGAAAGAATTGCTAAATTCGAAACCGGTTCAGCAAATAAAGAATGAAGTTGAAGAGATTCGGTCTGAATTCAATGCGAAATTCAACGAAGAACTGGAACACGAAAAGGAAGAGTTCCTCGCTAATGGTGGTAATATTATAGATTTCCATTATACCACGCCGCTAAAAAAAGAATTTAACTCACTCTATTTCGATTATAAGGAAAAACGAAATCACTATTACAGATCGCTAAAAAAAGATCTCTCGGCCAATCTCGAAAGACGACAGGAACTCATAGAGGAATTAAAAGGCCTGCTCAATGCCGAGGAGAATATAAATACTACGTACAAACATTTTAAGGATATACAGGAGCGCTGGCACACGGCCGGCCCCATCCCCAGGGATAAGTACAATCTTATCTGGAACACCTATCATCATCACGTTGAGAATTTCTACGATTTTCTTCATCTGAACCGGGAATTCCGGGATCTGGATTTTAAACATAACCTGGAGCAGAAACTTAAACTCATCACCCGGGCCGAAGAATTACAACAGGAAGAAGATATTAATAAAGCCTTCAGGGAGTTACAGATGCTACATAAGATGTGGAAGGAAGAAATTGGTCCTGTAGCCAAAGAATACCGGGAAGAGGTTTGGGAGAAGTTTAGTGCGGCTACCAAGGTCATCCACGATAAGCGTTTCGAATATCTGAAGGAAATGGAATCCACCTTCGAGGATAATCTCGAGGCGAAAAAGAAGATCGTTGAACAAATCACAGAGGTAACTGCTGCTACCAAACCCAGCCATCAGAACTGGCAGAATGCTATAAAGAAGGTACAGGCCCTAAGAGATCAGTACTTTGAGATAGGGAAAGTACCACGGCTAAACAACAAGGAGATATGGAATGCCTTTAAAGAATCTACACGAAATTTTAATAAGGCTAAGAATAATTTCTATAAGAACCAGAAAAAAGAGCAATACACTAATCTGGAAAAAAAGCGTGAACTTATAAAGATCGCCCAGGAAAACAAGGATAGCGACGACTTCGAAGTGGTTACTCCTTTAATGAAAAAGATACAGGCAGATTGGAAGAAAGTGGGTCATGTGCCCAGAAAAGACAGTGATAAGATCTGGAAAGAGTTTAAAGAGGCTTGTAATTATTATTTCGATAGACTTCACAGTGTGAAGAACGAAGCGAATAAAGAAGAGGTTGAGCATTTGGAGACCAAAACCAAAATGCTTGAAGAGATCAAAAACCTCAAGCTTAGCGGCAGCAAGGATGAAGACCTGAAACTGATAAAAGAGAAGATCGGCGAATGGAAGAAGGTGGGAAGGGTTCCGTTTAAGAAAAAATCCATAGAGCAGCAGTTCAATAAAGAACTGGATACATTATTTGGCAAGATGGACCTCAACAAAAAGGAGGCTGAAATGATCAAATTTGAGAACAAGCTCAATTCGATGGTTTCCCAGGAAGACGAGAGAAAGTTGAAGAACGAACATTTCTTTATTTCCAAGAAGATCGATGAGACCAAAGATGAGATCAGGCAGTTGGAAAACAATCTTGGGTTCTTCCAGCATGTGGACGATTCGAATCCGCTGGTTATGGAAGTCCACCAAAATATCGCCAGGCACAAGGAACAACTGGAAGTTTGGAAGGCAAAACTTAAACGTATCAAGAAAGTAAGAAACTCCTGATCATGACCCCCTGCCTGCTTTGCCATAGTGAAAGTACGGCTTCCTTTTTCGAGGGTAACACTCAATCATTTTATTCCTGTTCTCAGTGTGGCACCGTTTTTCGCCACCCGTCCAATTTCATTTCGGCTTCGGAAGAAAAGGCCCGATACCTCACCCATAATAATGATGTGAACGATCCCAGGTACCGGCAATTTGTGTCCCCTATTACCGAAAGAGTAATGGAAGATTTTAATTCTACTAGCCTCGGACTGGATTTTGGAGCGGGCACCGGCCCGGTGATCACCGAGATGCTTTCCAACAAGGGTTACCGTTTAAATCTTTACGATCCATTTTTTCATCCCGATGTAAGTGTACTGAATGAGACCTACGATTTTATTGTATGTTGTGAAGTAATAGAACATTTTAAAAAGCCACAAAAGGAATTTAGCCTGTTGAAACGTCTACTCAAACCGGATGGAAAGCTTTATTGTATGACCCACCTGCTGTGTGAGCCCCGGGATTTCGGGAACTGGTATTACAAGGACGATCCTACTCATGTTATTTTTTATATGGAAGAAAATCTTAGGTGGATACGAGATAACTTCGGTTTTTCGGAAGTAAAGATCGATGAAAGATTAATTGTCTTCTCGAGGTAGGAAGTTCGGGCTTTTGGTAGAAATCTACGCTGCTCAAATCTTTTTCGCTTCCTCCCAATAGACATCCATTTCGGCGAGGGTCATTTCTTTGAGAGGTTTTCCCAGTTCCTTGGATTTGTTCTCCAGGTATTGAAATCGTTTGATGAATTTTTTATTGGTACGTTCCAGGGCATTCTCAGGATCTACTTTTAAGAAACGGGCATAATTGATCATCGAGAAAAGGACGTCTCCAAACTCCTGTTCAATTCGTGGTCTGTTTCCCTCTCCCACTTCGTGTTGCAGTTCTTCCAGTTCTTCTTTTAGTTTTTCGAAAACCTGCTCCGGCTCTTCCCAATCGAAACCTACCCCGGCCACCTTATCCTGGATGCGATTGGCTTTCACCAATGCAGGTAGAGACACCGGTACGCCTTCTAACACGCTTTTCTTCCCTTCTTTAAGTTTGAGATTTTCCCAGTTTTGTTTCACTTCCTCTTCATTGGCCACACTAATATCTCCGTAGATATGTGGGTGTCTGGAAATGAGTTTTTCACAAATATCGTTGGCTACATCGGCTATGTCGAAATCTCTGGTTTCACTACCTATTTTAGCGTAGAAAACAATGTGGAGTAAAAGATCTCCCAGTTCTTTTTTTACTTCGGAAAGGTCCTGATCCAGGATGGCATCGCCAAGTTCGTAGGTTTCTTCGATAGTGAGATGCCGAAGGCTTTCCATGGTTTGTTTTTTATCCCATGGGCATTGTTCGCGCAACTCGTCCATGATGGTGAGCAGGCGATCGAAAGCCTTAAGCTGTTGTTCTCTGGAATTCATGAAAACAAAGCTACTTTAAAAGGTCTTCAGAAATAAAAAGAGTTATTAAAAGAGATTAACAACCGGAAATGTCTATTCTTCTTCCGAAGAATCTGCCTCAGTAAACTGAGTGATCCCGTGTTTTTGCAGCAAATTGTACCACTGCACCACCTTTTTGATATCGCTGGCATACACACGGTCCTCGTCGTAATCCGGCAGTACTTCAAAGAAGTATTCTTCCAGCTCGTCCTTCGATGCCTTGTGGTTGATAGCCGGTCCGCCATTCTCTTTTTCAGAGATCTTGGAGAAGACTTCTCGCAGAGGAACCTCTTCTGTAAGAGTGTAGATCGCTATTTCTGATAACAGGCTTACATTATGCCGACCGCTTACACTTATCTTCTTGCCATCGATAAGGGATTCTGCTAAAAAGCCACTACGTGTCTGGGTCTTCAACTCATATAGCCCCGGCTTTCCTGAAATAGATAAAATCTTCTCTAAACTCATAATGTAATTTGCTGTTTTCGGCGGCAAATATCCTGTGTAAGTTTTAGTTTTGCAAGAGCATTAACGTTTCTTTTTCGCCATAGGGAACTTCATACGGTAAGATACATCGATCTTCCCTTTCGAAATGTTGGCCAATCTGCCTTTGATAAGTCGTTTTTTAAGTGGTGAGAGCTTATCGGTAAACAGAATTCCTTCTATATGGTCGTATTCATGCTGAATGATCCTGGCTACAATACCATCGAAGGTCTCTTTATGTTTTTTAAAGTTCTCATCCTGGTACTCAATGGTGATCTGCGGCTTTCTAAAAACATCCTCGTTAATATCGGGTATACTAAGACACCCTTCGTTAAAGGCCCATTCGTCCCCTGTTTCATCAACGATCTTAGCGTTGATAAAAACCTTTTTAAAAGTAGACACAAATTCTCTTTCGTCTTCGGTAAGATCGTCGTCATCCTCAAAAGGTGTAGCGTCTACAATGAACAGACGTATGGGCAAACCTACCTGAGGAGCGGCAAGCCCAATACCTCTGGCACCATACATGGTCTCGAACATATTCTCCAATAGCTCGTCCAGTTTTGGATAATCCTCGTTGATCTCTTTGGCTTTTTGTCTTAACACAGGATCGCCGTATGCCACTATGGGTAAAATCATAATCTTATTGCTTATATAAATATTCCTGAAGGATGATGGTGGCACTGATCTCATCGAGCAAGGCTTTATCCCGACGCTTTTTCTTTTTCAAACCACCGTCGATCATAGATTGAAAAGCCTGCTTACTGCTATACCGCTCATCTACACGTTGTACCTCCATAGCGGGGAATTTATTAGTAAAAGCCGTGAGAAATTCTTTGATGTTCTCTTCTACGTCACTATGAGTACCATCCTTCTGTTTGGGCTCGCCCACCAAGACAAGATCAACTATTTCTTTTTGGAAATAATTCTCTAAAAAAGACATTAATTCTTCGGTTGAAACGGTAGTTAGACCGGAGGCGATGATGCGTAATTCGTCCGTCACCGCTATCCCGGTTCGCTTTGTTCCATAGTCTAATGCCAGTATGCGTCCCATTCAGTGCGCAAAAATACCGATTTGTTAAATAGTATGCTAAAAATTACATCCAATTTAACCACAGGGCTTATCTTTGTGGAAATTAAAAAGACCCATGAAAGAGCTTAAGGAACGCATTGAAAAAGCCTGGGATGACCGCTCCCTCCTCAACGAAACAGATACCAAAAATGCCATTCGCGAAGTAGTGAACTTCTGCGATGCAGGTAAATTGAGATGTGCCGAACCAACGGCCGATGGCTGGCAGGTAAACGAGTGGGTGAAAAAGGCGATCGTACTTTATTTTCCTATTGAAAAAATGGAGACTTCCGAAGCCGGGATCTTCGAATATCATGATAAGATCCCGTTGAAAACGGGCTATAAGGAAAAAGGAGTTCGGGTAGTTCCCAATGCAGTGGCACGACATGGCGCCTATATATCTAAAGGTGTGATCCTTATGCCAAGCTATGTGAATATTGGAGCCTATGTAGACGAAGGGACCATGGTAGATACCTGGGCTACAGTAGGTAGCTGCGCGCAGATTGGTAAGAATGTTCACCTCAGTGGTGGTGTGGGTATTGGCGGTGTTTTAGAGCCCTTACAGGCGGCGCCCGTAATCATCGAGGATAATTGCTTTATCGGTTCCCGTTGTATTGTTGTAGAGGGAGTTCGGGTGGAGACGGAAGCAGTTTTAGGAGCAAACGTGGTACTTACCGCCTCTACAAAGATCATCGATGTTACCGGAGATGAACCTGTTGAGATGAAAGGACGTGTTCCGGCAAGATCTGTGGTGATCCCCGGGAGTTATGTCAAGAAATTTCCGGCGGGAGAATACAATGTGCCTTGTGCCCTTATCATCGGTACCCGAAAAGCAAGCACCAATAAGAAAACCTCGCTAAATGATGCGCTGCGCGAATACAATGTATCGGTGTAGTGATAAGCAACTTCAGAAAGAATAAAATTTAGCCAACCATAGCAGGCGTATACAGCTGGATATAAATTTAAATTTTGTTAGCCGGAGTTTCTGCGTCTTCTCCTCACCTTCTTAGCATTTACCTTTTTCTGAAAAGCCCTGCTGTAACGGGTCATAAGGGAATGTGTGAGTTCGAAAGTATTGTTCGATAGCTTCGCATAGGTATCTGCCATGATGTTGATCATGTGCTTAGACAACCACAGTCTCCTGAAATTACGCATACGCTTTTCGAAAGACATAGATTCGAACTTCATTCTGTTCAGATCGATAAGATAGAAGTCGTAAGCACCCTTACCTTTCTCCACGATAAGTGTATTCCCGGGAGAATGATCCAGAAAGTTAACCTTGTTCTCATGTAGACGATATGTGAAGGCTGCCACCTGCCTGAGGATCTCGTCGCGGTTCGGCCATTTGGGATTGTGATTCAGCACTCGGAAATCGAAGTCGTATTCAAGGTGCTTACAAACGTAAAAGCTCTCTTTTAAACCTACTGAAAATGTTTCGGAGTAACACACCGGATGCGGGGTGTTGATTCCCAGTTCGATTAATCGCGATGCATATTCGAAGGATCTGCGTGCTTTACTTTTCCGAAGGAATCTATATACCAGGCCTTGAAAAAATCCCGGGGTCTTGAATTTCTTAATTACATAAGTATTACCATCTACACTTACTTTTTTGATGGTATTTCGGTCGCCTTTGGTAACAAAATCCTTATTTGCCTCAAATCCATTGATCGCCTCTTCAAATTGAGCTTTGTTAGCTTTATGATCTGGATGTAGCACAAGGGTTTTGGCCATGATTAATTTTAATAACTTCAAAAAAAGAGATACTTTGCGAAGGTAATGCAACCTACGAAAATACTTGTTATTCAAAACAAAAGAATTGGTGACGTGCTCATCAGTTCGGTGATTGCAAACAACATAAAAAGAGTCTTCCCAAAAAGTCATGTCACCTATTTTGTATACGATTATACCAGTGGGGTTCTTGAACATAACCCGAATATAGACCAGATCATACGGGTAAAAGAGAAGGAGCTTAAAAAGATCCCTCGATTGCTGAAGACCATGCGAAAGATCCGGAAGGCAGATTACAATATCATCTTCGATCCGTATTCGAAATTCCAGAGTAAGATGATCTGCTTATCGAGTCGGGCTGAATATCGAATAGGATTTAAACGCGCCCACAAGAAGTTGAAGCTCCCATTCTATTCACACCCGGTGAATTTGCTTGAAAAGCGCTCCAGGAACTGTGGAAAGGCTATAGAAGACAGGATCAATCTGGTACATTCGGTTTTTCCGCTGGAAATGCCGGATTATGTGCCAAAGATCTATTTAACTCCCGAAGAGAAAGCCTACAACCCCGTGGCTCATATTGATACCCCGGTGATCATGCTGGGAGTTCTGGGAAGCACCCCACAGAAGTCTATGCCTTACGAGTATATAGCGGAACTCATTAATTATATTACCGATCATTTTAATGTCACCTTACTCTTCAATTATGCTCCGCATCAAAAACCGGAGGCTATGAAGATCTATGACCTTTGCCGCGGAAAAGACCAAATTAATCTCGATATCTATGAAGATTCCATTCGAGGATTTATTAAACTTATCAATCATTGCGATATGCTCGTGGCTAATGAAGGCGGGAGCGTGCATATCGCCAAGGCCTTGAACAGGCCGACCTTTACAATCTACTCCCCCTATGTAAACAAAGAGCACTGGTCGAGCTTTGAGGATGGTGTCACCCACGATTCGGTGCATTTACTGGAAGAAAAACCGGATCTATTTAGTAGCTTTACCCTGGAGGAACGCAGGAAAATTGAAGAAGATCCGGATGCGTTGTATCATGAACTTACACCCGAAATGATACTGCACAAACTAAAACCCTTTCTGGACGGGCATTTGGCAGATTCTCGAAAATAAAATGAACTTACTTGATAAATTTCATCACTGGAGACGTAAAGTACGCTGGAATAAGCAGTATAAAAGCGGGCGTTGGAATAGTTTACAAAGTGAGAAGGAGGTTGCCAGATATCGCCAGATCGTTGGTTTTATTGCTGAATACGCCCCGGCGAATCCGGCTATCCTGGATATTGGTTGTGGTGATGGCGTGTTAAATCTTCGAATGGCAGACCTGGAATACAGCTATTTTCTGGGTATTGATTTTTCGAAAGTATCGATAGACAAAGCCAGAGGAAAAAAATTCCCTAAGTCGGAGTTCCTCGCCGCCGATGCTATCACGTTTACACCTCAACGCAATTTCGATGCGATAGTCTTCAACGAAGCCTTTTATTATATCCATGATTCCGAAAAGCAGAATGTGTTAGACAGAATGCTGGGCCACCTCAATGAAAACGGGGTGCTGATCATTTCGATTTACAGGGAAGGTACTGGTTGCTGGGAATATTTTAAAGAGAATAAAGATTTGAAAGAACTTGCTTTCACGACGGTTACCACTAATGAGGAACTACGATATTGGAAGATCGGGGTGTATAAAAAGATCTAATCTTTTTTGATCCCGAAAGGGGTTCGTTCTAATTTCTTTTCCCGGGTGTCTTTCCGGATGGCGCGGTTCTTATCGATGGATTGCTGATTCTTATATCCGCGTGGGTGGTCCAGATGGATCACCACAGCGTTATACCGTATTTGCTTACTCTTAAGGCCATAATTTACAAGCCGCTCCCCTAATTCACGATCCTGCCCGCCATACTGCATGCGTTCATCAAATCCGTTCACGGCCAAAATGTCTTCCTTCCAGCCACTGGCATTATGCCCGTTCCAGCTGGCATTGGTAGGAGTGACCGCATTGAGGACCGCTGCTTTAAAGGGGCCTGAATTTAGCTTGTTGTTTTTAAAAGAAGATTTCAGACCGTGTTTTTTGAGCCAGCTAAGGTCGAAACAATCTTCAGAATAAATTGTATCCCTGCTAATCGCCTCGGAGATGTTCATGGGTAACATAAAATAACCTCCAGACAGAAAATATCCTTTTTCCCTGTACTTTACATGTTGTTCGACAAAATCCTTACGCGGGATGCAATCCCCGTCACTCATAATTATATATGGAGTAGAACATTTTAAAATCGCCTTGTTAAGGATCTGCGACTTCTGAAATCCGTTGTCTTCGTGCCATACATGGACGATAGGATAAAAAACCTCCTCGTTCATTCTCTCAATAAGCGCCTTTGTTTCCTCACCCGAACCATCATCTGCGATCACGATCTCGAACATACGGTAGCTTTGGTTGTTATACCCATAAAGCACTTTTTCCAGCCATGCCGGCGAATTATACGTACTAATAATAATGGAGGTGTCTATCGTTTGCATCGGTGCAAAGATAAAGTTATTTAGTAAGTTTGCTCCATGCAATCGTTATCGGTCATTGTCCCTACTTTCAACGAAGAAGCCTATATAGTAGACGCGCTGCGGTCGGTGGCTTTCGCCGATGAGATCATCCTTATAGATTCGTACAGCACAGACAATACGGTTGCACTTGCCAAACCTTATATCACGAAATTATTACAGCGGGAATTCGACAATTTCTCTGCCCAGAAAAACTACGCCCTGGAGCATGTTAGCAGTGACTGGGTATTATTTCTGGACGCAGACGAACGCGTTACCCATTCGCTGGAAGATGAAATAAAGCGTACCATTTCGCACCCTAAGCACGGCGGTTATAAAATTAATTTCCCTCATTTTTATATGAACCGATTTCTTTACCACCACAGTGACGATGTGCTAAGGCTGGTAAAACGCGCCGGAGCTCATTTTACAGGAACGGTGCATGAGAAGTTACATTGCGAAGGGAGTATAGGAAAATTAAAGAACCATATGCTCCATTATACCTATAAAGGGCTGGAGGCATATATTGAGAAAAAGGAGACCTACGCCTGGTTTCAGGCGGAACAACTATATAAGAAGGGTAAAAAGGCCAGCTGGATTCATTTATGGATCAAACCATCATACCGGTTTTTTCGATCTTATATTATAAAAGGAGGATTTAGAGATGGTATTCCCGGTCTAACGGTGGCTGCGGTTAATGCCTACGGAGTGTTTCAGCGATATGTAAAATTGCGGTTGCTGCAGAAGGGAATGCGGTGATCTCTCTTATATTATTTTACCGTACTTAATTTTTCTTCTAAATTTTCCCAGGCTATATTCACCTTTAATATCCAAACGCTGAATTTTAAACGGATCCGGGAATGGAAATTTATTGAGCCGGTTACCTATCCGAAGTCCATAGCTAAATCCCTGTTGTTTCAGGAATTCGACAAACTTTGTATAGCGTTCTTTTTCCCTTGGGAATTTTCCATAGGGATACGCCAGAGCCGGACTGAGTGAGAGTTTATGCTTTTTTACAACCTCAAAACCACATTGTGTGTCGGTGGCTGTCTCCTCAAGGGTGAGTTCGTTGTACTTTCTATGCTGAAAAGAATGATAACCCAGTTCGACCGTATCAGGCTGCAGGGAATGAAGTTGCTCGGCATTCATGATATCCACCTTTCCTGTGTTCCACTCGTCTGTTTTTCCCAGGTATCCCAGTGGCACGAATAAGGTGGCCTTTAGTTCATATTTCTGAAGCAAAGGAACAACCAGATCTTTAAAACTAACATAGGCATCGTCGAAGGTTATCACTACGTTCTTTGAGCCGGGAAGCGTGCTAAGATCTTCTAATTCTGAAAAATGCCAGCTCGTGTATTGATGTTCCGAAAGCCATTTAAGTTGTTCTTCCAGCCTTCGAACACTTATAACCAACCCTTCGCTGGTGGAAGGCGCCACATCGTGATACATTAAAACCGGAAGTTTTGCCATGTTGTTTCAGAAAAGGTTCAGGGTAAAATTATTACTTTTACCCAAACTATTATCATTTGTTGGACAATACCCATAAAATTTCCGCCCTTGCCATTACCCTGAACGAAGGTGAGGTGATCGAGAAGTTCATTGAAAGTCTTTCGTTCGCGGATGAGATCATTATAGTGGATTCGTTCAGCACTGATAATACAAAGGAGCTTGCCACCGCTTTTCCGAAGGTAAGATTCATCGAAAGAGAATTCAGGAATTTTAGTGATCAGAAGAATTTTGCGATCTCTCAGGCTACCAACGACTGGATCGTATTCTTCGACCCCGATGAAGAGATCACTCACGAGATCAAGGAGGAGATACATTCTTTCCTGAAAGACCCGAGGGCGATAGCCTACGCCATAAAACGGGAGTTATATTTTATGGGAAAACGCATAAAATACAGTGGTTTTCAGACAGATTGGGTAATCAGGCTGTTCCACAAGAAGCACTGCCTATACAATGGAGATCTCGTGCATGAAACGATCGAAGCCAGGGGTGTAACCGAAAGATTTCGATCCCGGTTACCACATCACACCTACAAATCCTTTGATGATTATACTTCAAAATTGCACCGATATAGTAAATTGAAGGCACAAATGATGTTCCAGCAGAAAAAACGCCCCACTTTATGGCAGTTTCTGTGGCGACCATTTTACAGATTTTGGCATCAATATCTAATTCGGCTGGGCATACTGGATGGCAAAGAAGGATTTATCCTGGCCTATATAAACGCCTTTGCCGTGTTTAAACGATATGTGAATCTGTGGTTGCTCTATCGTAATATTAACTAATACAACGGCCTGAACAGATGAAAACTGTTTTTCTCGAATCGCATAACATAAAGAATAAGTACTCCGGGTTCGGGCAGTTTAACTACCACCTCATTAAAGGATTGGCAAGTGTAAAACCTGCCGACCTCGATATAGTGCTGCATGCTAAGGACACAGATTCGCTACGAAGCGAATTCGGTGAGGTTTTCAGGTATAAAAAATACCGATCCATTACAAGACACAAACCTTTCAGAATAAAAAAGAGATACAACCTCTGGCATTGTTTGAATCAGAATATAAAGATCGAACCCTTTCATGAGATCCCCTACCTACTTACAGTTCATGACATTCATTTTATCACGGAGGGCAGCGAAGGCCTGCAGGAAAAATTAAAAGGAAAGTTCAGGGAAAAACTAGATAGGGTTAGCGCAATAACTTATATTTCTGAATTCGCTAAAAAGGACTGCCACGCACATTTTGATGTACCGGATGTACCGGAATTTGTGATCTACAATGGCAATACCATAACCGATACATCCATCTCGGAAGACTACAGTCCGCCAACCTTTCCCGAAAAGCCTTTCCTCTACTCCATTGGCGACTTCAGCCCCAGAAAGAATTTTAAAACCCTGGTTGCCATGCTAACACACTTACCCGATTACAATCTGGTGCTTTCGGGTAGCGACCACTCTGTGTACGCCAGTGAACTGCGACAAATGGTACGAGAACTCAATCTGGAAAACAGGGTCTTACTTACGGGGAAGGTGGAGGACACCGAAAAGAAATTCTACCTCAAACATTGCGAAGCATTTGTTTTTCCCTCCCTCCGTGAAGGATTTGGTATACCGCCCATAGAGGCGATGCGTTTTGGCAAACCTGTTTTTATATCAAACAACACTTCCTTACCCGAAATTGGCGGAGAACATGCTTTTTACTGGGATCATTACGAACCGGAATACATGAAGGACGTTTTTGTGAAAGGCATGCACGATTTTCATGAAAACAGGGCATTTTATGAAGAATGGTATATCCATAGGGCAAAGTCGTTCAACTGGACCAATACTGCTCGCGAATATCTGAAGGTATATCAGCAGATTTTATCCTAAGTTTGCATCATGGTAGACGTAGCCGTGATCCTCATTAATTATAATGCTTCAGATTTTACCCTGAAATGCGTGGATTCGGTTATAGAGAATACCGCAGAGGGAACCAGCTACCAGATTATTGTAACCGATAATAATTCGGAGCTAGACGATTACAGGAATTTAAAACAGAACTTTCCATCCGATCCACGATGTACTCTTGTTCGATCTAATCTAAATACCGGTTTTGGCGGTGGGAATATGTACGGAGCGGCTCATGCTAACGCCCGTTTCTTGCTGTTCTTAAACAATGATGCACTGCTGCTCAACGACTGCCTTAGCGTCTTGAAAGAATTCATGGACTCCCATCAGGATGTAGGCGTCTGTACGGCACAAAATTTTAACGAACATGAGGAACTCGTTCCTTCTTTCGACCATAATAAGGGAATACGAAGGTTACTTTTTGGAAGAGGTTTCCTGGAGAAGACCAATCCCGCCCGATATCCTCACAGAAAAATAGACTATAGTGAACCTGTAGAGGTGGATTGGGCAAATGGTGCCTTTTTATTTTTCAGAAAGGAAGCCTTTGATGCGATCCAGGGATTCGATACCAGGATCTTTCTCTATTGGGAAGAGATGGACTTGTGTTACCGTTTGAAAGAGATGGGTTATAAGACCATGTTGGTTCCACAAGCTCGTATTTTACACTACCAGGGTGTGAGTATAGGGAGTTCTAAGGAGATCAACAAAGAAGCGTACAGATCGTACCTCTATGTAGTGCGGAAAAATTTTGGATTTCTGAAGTTTCTGTTCATTAAGATCTATCTGCTCATTGTACTTTTGCTGAAACCAAAAAAGTGGTATTTGCTTGGTACCATTCTGAAAGGCGGCTGGATGAAGGGATCACTGGCTTATAAACAAAAAGAACGCTATTATGAAGGCTGAAATTGACAGTGCTCTTACTGTTTTAAAAAAAGGAGGGATTATCCTTTACCCCACAGACACCGTTTGGGGAATTGGTTGCGACGCAACAAATTCGGAGGCAATTGAAAAGATCTATGCCCTGAAATCGCGGCACGAGAGTAAATCCCTTATTTGTCTTGTTTCAGATTTCAAAATGTTAAATCAGTATGTAGAACATATCCCCGAAGTTGCCTATGATATCCTGAAATATGCGGCCTCCCCTACCACGATCGTGTACGACGACCCCATCCGTGTTGCCGAAAATCTGATCGCCGCCGATAACACGCTTGCCATCCGGGTGGTACAGGACGATTTTTGCAAGCAATTGATTGGGAGATTGAAAAGGCCCATTGTTTCAACCTCCGCTAATATTAGCGGCCAACCCACACCCGTAACTTTTTCCGAAATTTCTAAAGAAGTAAAAGAAGGCGTTGACCATATCGTTAACTGGGGCCGGAATAAAGGCGCTTCCAAACCATCGGCAATAATCCGCCTAACGAAAGATGGCCAGGTGGAGATCATTAGAAAATAACCTGTCTTACTTTGGCTACACAAGGCCTAAATCGTACCTTTGCCAAAGTTTTTACCGGCTATGAAAAAGCAATTTCCAAACGCACTTAAGGACCCAATATTCAGGGAGATTTCCAGGGCTGCTTCCGAGCTAGATCTGGAAACTTATGTGATTGGTGGATATGTGCGCGACTACCTTTTAAATAGAGGCGAGTCTAAAGACATAGATGTGGTAGCCGTGGGTAGTGGTATCGATCTCGCGAACAAAGTATCGAAACTACTTCCGGGAAAACCGAAGGTAGTGATCTATAAAACCTACGGAACTGCAATGCTGAAATCTGCAGGCATCGAACTGGAGTTTGTAGGTGCACGCAAAGAAAGCTACAGCGAAGACAGCCGGAACCCTTCGGTAGAGTACGGTAGCCTGGAAGATGATCAGAATCGGCGGGATTTCACCATAAACGCCCTTGCGTTGAGTTTGAACGAATCTGACTACGGGAATTTACTCGACCCGTTCAACGGCTTTGAGGATCTTCAGAAAAAAATAATAAGAACTCCCTTAGACCCCGACATAACCTATAGTGACGACCCTTTGCGAATGCTACGGGCGATCCGCTTTGCGACTCAACTCAATTTTCAAATAGAACAGCAATCCCTCGATGCGATCGGCAGGAACGCCACAAGGATCGAAATTATCTCCAGGGAACGTATAATTGATGAGATCAATAAGATCCTGATGGCCGATCAACCTTCCAAAGGTTTCGCACTGCTTCATAAAACCGGGTTATTGCCACTTATTTTCCCCGAACTTGTTGCGTTACAAGGAATAGAAGAAATAGAAGGTCAGCGACATAAAGATAATTTCTGGCATACGCTGGAAGTGGTAGATAATATTGCCAAAACCACCGAAAATCTCTGGTTGCGGTGGGCCGCGCTCTTACACGACATCGGTAAAGCCCCTACAAAAAGATTTGATAAAAAGCTGGGCTGGACCTTTCATGCCCATGAATTTGTGGGATCGAAAATGGTATATAAGCTCTTTAAACGGATGAAGATGCCACTGAATGAACACTTGAAATTTGTTCAAAAGATGGTATTGATGAGTTCCCGCCCTATCGTTCTGGCTACCGATGTAACCGATAGTGCCGTACGAAGACTGGTGTTCGACGCCGGCGACCACGTGGACGACCTGATGACCCTTTGCGAAGCCGATATCACCACCAAGAATCCTAAAAAGGTAAAACGCTACCGCGACAATTTCAGGAAGGTGAGAGAGAAGATCGTGGAAGTGGAGGAAAGAGACCATATCCGCAACTTTCAGCCGCCTGTGAGTGGGGAGGAGATCATGAGAACCTTCGGACTTAAACCATCCAGGGAGATAGGTATTATTAAAGAAGCGATCAAGGAAGCCATACTGGAGGGAGATATTCCCAACGAATATGAAGCTGCCAAGAATTATATGCTTAAAAAAGGCAAAGAGATCGGCTTAGAAGTAAAGAACCAACAGTAAGCGAGGAGTGATCCGGAGCCAACTGTTTGTAGAAATATTGTAATGGGTATAATTTCGAAATCTTAAACCCCAATTTGTGTTATGAAGGATAACAGGCAAGTAATAAACTGGCTTTTAATAGGATGCGTCTTAATCTTTATAATGGTGATCGTTGGTGGCATTACGCGTCTTACTCATTCCGGCCTATCAATTTCAAATTACAAATTAATATCCGGTACCATTCCACCCATGAACGAAATTGAATGGAACGAAGCCTTCGATCTCTATAAGCAATATCCGGAATACCAGAAACTCAATTACAACATGACCCTGGAAGAATTCAAGGATATTTATTTCTGGGAATGGATTCACCGGGTGATTGGTCGTTTTATCGGGATAGTCTTTATCGTGCCGTTTCTCTATTTTCTCTTCAGAAAAAAACTTAGCAGAACAACCGTAAAAAAATGCCTCGTTTTACTGTTCCTGGGTGGGTTTCAAGGATTCCTGGGCTGGTATATGGTGAAAAGCGGGCTGGTGGATCGCCCGGATGTGAGTCATTACCGCCTCGCGATGCACCTGGGTACTGCCTTTCTTACCTTTGCCTTTACCTTGTGGGTAGCCTTGGATCTTATATATCCGGATAGGAAAGCCGTCGACAAGTCGTTTCGTAATTTCATCCGCCTGGGCTATATCTTACTGGTGGTTCAGATCATCTGGGGAGCATTTGTCGCGGGCCTTGATGCCGGATGGATCCACAATAGCTGGCCGCTGATGAGTGATGGAAAACTCATCCACGAAACTGTAACCATCGAACAATCGCCGGTTTGGCGCAATTTTGTGGAAGGGAAAAGCGGGGTGCAATTTGTTCATAGATACCTGGCATATATCGTGGTAGGATTTATACTTGCCATTTGGTATAAAGCGAGAAAGAGAGATCTCACCGGGATTCAGAAAAAAGGAATTAACTGGCTGGTAGGGCTGGTGATCGTACAGTTCGTCCTAGGGGTTTTCACCCTAATTCTCCAGGTTCCGGTTTGGCTGGGAGTGATGCACCAGGTGGTGGCGTTTTTCCTACTGGCTGCGATGACATTTACCTTACACAGATTCAGCAAATAGGACAGAATAAAGTATCTTTGCCATTCAAAGTTTAGTTACAATGATCTACCGATTTAGAGTTATACTCGATACCCATGATGATGTTTTCAGAGATATTGAGATAGAAGCCTCAAGCACTTTTGAAGATTTCCACAATGCCATTACCCAGTCTTTTGGTTTTGGCGGACAGGAAATGGCTTCTTTTTATTTAAGCAACGAACTTTGGGACCAGGGCGAGGAGATCTCCTTATTCGACATGGGAGAAAAACCGGGAGAGGTTATGGTCATGGCAGAAACCAGCTTGGAATCGCTGGTAAGTGAGGATCAGACACGCCTCATCTATGTCTACGACTTCTTAAGTTTGTGGACGTTCCTGGTAGAACTAGCCGAAATAGCCGAAGCTGAAGAAGGCCGGACCTACCCTAACCTCATGTTCGCTCACGGTCAGATCCCCGAAGAAGCCCCCGAAAAAGAATTCATTGCAGACGACTCCGAAGATGAGGACTCGCAGGACGAATTGGGATTCGACCCGGAGGACTTTGACAACCTGGATTTCGATGCAAATTGGAACTAACCAGAAGTTACTTCAGAATAACAACTACCACTTAAACTTATAAGAGCCCTATGATCAACTTATACAATGCGCATATCGCTTCCTTGTCTATTCACCGTGTAGGAAATAAAAGCAGAAATGAAGGGATCCTTCTTTCTGAATCAGCCCATGAAGCGGATGACGAACTCACGCCTTTATTAAAAGAATTTTTTCTGAAGCCGTTTCGCGATAAGGAAGAGAATTACTTTCAGTTCTCGCATGATACCGACCTGGAATTTCACGAATTGTATAAGTTGGTTTCTGAAATTTTTGCAGCTCCCGATAATGCTCACGAGTTTAGTAGAAAGATCGCACGATACCTGTTCGATCAATCCACCCACCCACACATTAAAAGTGGCGAGGTGTATGTGGCCTACCTGGAAGGCCTTCAGATAGACAATGAGAAGGTGGATGGAATAGGCATCTTCAAATCGGAACTAAAACAGGATTTCCTGCAGTTTTCAGAAAAAGAAAACCAACTGATCGCGAATTTGGAACAGGGTATTAATTTGAATAAACTCGATAAAGGAGCCTTAATTTTCAATGTGAAAAAGGAAGAAGGCTATAAAATATTATCCGTAGACAGCAACCGCTACGATGCCCGCTATTGGCTGGAAAGTTTCCTGGGTGTAGATGCTTTCGAGGATGAGAATTTCTTTACTAAGAAATATCTGAAATTCTGCCAGGATTTTGCCAAGGATGTTGTCCTGCCTGCCGAGGACAAGAAAGAAGAAGTACTTTTTATGAACCGGGCTGTAAACCATTTTGCCAAGAATGATCAGTTTGAGGAAACTGCCTTCGTAAATGAGGTTATCGATAACCCGGATCTTATTCCCGAGTTCAGGCACTACAAAACAGAGCGAGCACCAAAGTATAGTATCGAGGACCTAACCACCTTCCCTATTGCGAACACTGCGGTTACAGCAGCTCGTAAAAAGATCAGGAATGTGATCAATCTCGATACGAACATTCAGATAAAAATGGATTTTATCAATCCAGAGAGTGCCGAACGATTTGTAGAGAAGGGTTGGGATGAAGAAAAACAAATGTACTACTACCTGGTGTACTTCAACCAGGAGCAGAAGTCGTAATATTCTAAAATCGATACCCTAGCCTGAAATCGAAAAAATCGGCCACATGACCGTGGGCTTTCAAGTTCATCCCGGCAAATAAATGTTTGGTAAAGCTGTAGCTTAATCCGTAACGCTGATAGAAATCATCTGTGTTCCGGAACGGTTTGTAATAGTATACACCTATTACCTGGCTAAAGGTTACTTTTCCAAGCCAGAATTCGTGGCCGAAAAGCCCAGCCCCCTGCAAGTAAGAATCATCAGAACCCGCAACTCGTAATTGTTCCTTTCGGGAAAGGTCGAAGATCCATTCGGTCCCGAAGGTAAGAGCACTACGCCCTCCTATCCATCTGCTGTAATTCCCCGAAAACCCGAACACATAGAATTTATCCTTATCACCAACGGTGGCATTACTCCAGCCTGAGAAATGAACGATAGAGATCCTTTTTCGTTCCTCAGGTGGTTTTCGATCGTGATTTTTCGATGGTTCGGGAAAGGTGACCGCCGATAAACTGGTATTCAGCCCCAGGCTTAGGGAAGGAAAATTCAATCCTTTATTCGGGGTACTATTGCCTCCATTGGAAATATGGTTGTATTTAGCGGCAAAACGCATATTCAGATAATCGTTGATACGATAATTTATCCCTGCCCCGATCATTAGGAAAAATGCAAACTTAGTACTGTAAGAAAGGTTCAGCGGATTGGTAACCTCGTCGTATGGATCGCTAAGGAACACACCTCCTAACCCAGCTCTAAAGAATAAATTCGTCCTTTTATGGGTTCTCATATAGGGTTCCAGGTACCCAACTGTGCTTATTCCGCTACCCAGTACGTCCGGGTTGTCCCAATTCCAATAGGCAACACTTACACCCACCCGGGGGAAACAATTACAAAAATCCCATGATCGCTTCGTGATGAGATGCCTACTAATGTCAATAGCGACCGCCTTGGGGTAAGAATCGTTAAATTCTCTTAGAAACTCGCTATGTTTAAGAAGATAGGCATAATCGAAATTTATCCCGATTACCATTGGTTTTGATTCAACGAAGGTAGTATCTTGCTGCGCATTAATGACAACGTTTGGGATAAAGAACAGAATCAGGATATAAATAAGCCGCTTCATATTACAAAAGTAAGGAGGAAGTGTGCTTTAATAAAAAACTGCTTGTAACAAATTCCTGCGCGATTCGTCATACTCATATCGAACAACCAAAATAACTTCTGTGAATACTATACTCACCCTTAACAATCTAACCAAGAAGTTTGGCCCTCTTACAGCCGTTGATGATCTTTCTTTCAGTATTGAAAAAGGGAATGTCTATGGAATTCTTGGACCAAACGGAAGCGGTAAATCCACCACGCTTGGAATCGTTTTGAACGTTGTAAATAAAACAAGCGGGAACTTTCACTGGTTCGACGGCTCCGATAGTACCCACAACGCCCTAAAAAAGGTTGGCGCCATCATTGAGCGTCCTAACTTTTATCCTTATATGACAGCCGTACAGAATCTGGCATTGGTATGTAAGATCAAAGGAGTTTCGGAGGATAAGATCGAAGAGAAACTTGAAATTGTAGGGTTAAAAGAACGGCAACATAGTAAATTCAGAACATTTTCACTGGGGATGAAACAGCGATTGGCCATAGCTTCGGCCTTGCTGAACGACCCGGAGATCCTGATCCTGGACGAGCCAACTAACGGGCTGGATCCACAAGGAATTCATCAAATTAGAGAGATCATAACAAAAATTGCTTCGGAAGGAACTACCATTCTGCTCGCCTCGCATTTACTGGACGAAGTAGAAAAAGTATGTTCACATGTGGTGATACTGAGGAAAGGAAAAAGTCTTTATACCGGGAGGGTGGATAATATGATCGCCAGCCATGGTTTCTTCGTTCTTCAGGCAGAAAATATGGAAGCTCTTGAGGCTGAATTGAAGTCGAACGAAGCTTTTAATTCGATAAAAAAAGAAGGCGAGTCTTTTGTAGCCTACCTGAAAGAACCTATGAGTGCTTCAGAATTCAATAAAGAGATGCATTCCAAAGGAATTAGCTTGTCTCATTTGGTTAAGCGAAAAGAAAGTCTTGAAGAGCAATTCCTGGAAATCACCAAAAATCTCAACTAAGCATGCTACGATTACTCAATATCGAATTACATAAGTTAAAGTACAACAAGACCGTAAAGGTAATTTCTATTGTTTATTTCGCATTGATATGTTGTGTGGCACTGCTGGTGTCTATCGAATTCAATTTTGCCGGTGCGAAGATCAGGGTGGCCGATCAGGGCATTTTCAACTTTCCCTTTATCTGGCATTTCAATGCTTATATCGTTGCCTGGTTGAAAATTTTCTTTGCAGTGGTGATCGTATCAATAGTAGCGAACGAGTACAGTTATCGTACTCTCAAGCAAAACCTGATCGATGGTCTTAGTAAAAAGGAATTTCTGGCCTCCAAGTTTCTAACTGTGGTGCTCTTTAGCGCCGTATCCACCGTTTTCCTTTTCATTGTAACGCTCATCCTGGGATTGATCTTTTCAGATTATACAGAGGTTGGTATCGTTTTTAGTGACTTACAATATGTTGGAGCCTATTTCTTAAAATTATTGTGTTTCTTCAGTTTTTGTATGTTTCTGACAATTTTGATAAAACGGTCTGCTTTTGCCCTGGGTTTTCTGGTATTATGGCAGGTTATCGAAGGTGGTATTGCCCTGCTGTTTCAGATCATAAAGATTAGATCCAATGGAGAAATTAATCTTTTTGATTCTGTGTATAATTTTTTTCCACTGGATGCCATGTCCGATCTTATCGTTGAACCTTTTTCCCGCTTTGGTGCCGTGCAATCTGCGGCCAATCAATTAGGGGAAGGCTTCGATAAAAGTTATGATGTACCCTGGTATTCCATTCTTATTACTATAGGTTGGACATTCATTTTCATCTTCTGGTCTTATCGAATCCTGAAAAGACGCGATTTATAAATTAAGACTAATTGTAAGATCCTGTAGGCTACTACTCCCGATATTTAATTATCTTTAAAGTGGTATGAGATTTCACCCACTTTTAATCAACTTGCTCTGCATTATATTGCTGCTTTGTCCCGTTTTCTTATCCGCACAGGACGACGTAAGCCTGTTCGCCCAATTCAACGGACGATACGATTATCTGGCTTTTGGAAACACCATGAATATTGCAGAGAATACTGGGGGAAATCCGCCGGCCGACTGTGTCATTCTCACCGAAAGTAGTGCAGATTACAGCCTGGGTATTGGGCAAACCCCTGTGGCCGCCTTACTTTATTGGGCAGGTGTTGGAACAGGAGACCTGGATGTGGAATTGAATGGCACTCCTATTTCGGCACAACGTGTTTTTAGTTATCAGTTAAGTGCGCAATACGTCTACTTCGCAGCTTATGCCGACGTCACCGATCTGATCGTTGCCACCGGGCCGGGAACCTATACGCTCTCGGAACTTGATCTTACTTCCGAAATACAGAATTATTGTACCAATACTACCAATTTTGCGGGCTGGGCTATAAATGTGATCTACCAGGATCTAACTCTACCGCTCAACCAGGTTAATGTGTTTGATGGCCTGGAAGGTGTTTCTGCCGTAAATAATGAATTGAATATCGTAATCGACAACCTATTGGTATTGGACAATGAAGGCGCTAAAATTGGTTTTACCGCCTGGGAGGGCGATCAATCCCTGGCAAACAATGAAACACTTCAGATTAATGGTAATATAATCAGCAACCCACCTTTGAATCCTGCAAACAATCAATTTAACGGAACCAATAGCTTTACAGGAAATTCCGATTTCTACAATATGGATCTGGATTTCTACGATATTGAGAACAATATTCAACCGGGGGATACTATGGCGACGATCACACTTACTTCCAGCCAGGATCTGGTGATGATCAATAACGTAATCACCGTACTTAACACCGAATTACCCGACGCCACCATAAGTATAGACAATGTATTTGGTGCGGACGAATGTGGCGACCGGGATATTACTGTAGAGTACACAGTATACAATGTTAATAGTACTGATATCCTCCCGGCAAATACCCCTATCGCTTTTTATGCCAATACCACGCTAGTGGGCCAGGCCGCTACCATGGCGGCTCTTCCTATAGGTGGATCGGAAAGCGGTAGCATCGACCTGTCTATTCCGCTTAGTATCCCACCCGATTTTGAATTGAAGGCGTTTGTAGATGATGATGGTGGTGGACAAGGGGTTGTACAGGAACTAAATGAGGACAATAACGGCTTCATTATCGATTTTCATTTATTGGCATTTCCCGTGATTCCAGGACTGGAAAACCTGGAATTATGCGATGTAGTGGGTACAGAACTCTTCGATCTCACCCAGGCTACTAGTTTGATCGATCCCGTAAATACTATAACTTATCACACTTCAGAAGACGACGCATTGAACGACATAAATCCTATTGTAAACCCTACCTCCTACCAAAACGTGAGTAACCCCGAAACGATCTGGATTCGGGTGTCGAACCCCGATTGTTTTGTCGTTGATAGTTTTGAGATAGAGGTGATCCCTTGCCCCTTACCCGATGCCACCATCGACATACTTGAACCATTATATGCCTGTCGCGGCCGAGAATTTACGATCCATTACGTAGTGTTTAATCTGGAATCTACAGGCCCACTTCCGGCAGGAACTCCTATTACTTTCTATATAGACAATGTGATCATTGCACAGTCTGCAACCCAGAACGTGATCCCGGTGGATGGCAGCGAGGAAGGATCGGTAACTCTTGATCTAAGCCCTGATATACCCGATGAATTCTTATTGTTCGCGATGGTAGATGATGTAGGGAATGGTACTGGGATCGTGGAGGAATTAAACGAATTTAATAACGATAATGACTCTTACACGGTTTTTGGCAGCATCCCGCCACTTGGAACTCTTCCAGACCTTGTTGCCTGTGATGAAGGCTTTAATATGGCCACATTCGATCTTACCGAACAAAATGAGAATATAAGTGGCGATCCGGATGATCTTATCACCTATTACACCAATGAGGCCGATGCTATTGCAGGAATAAATCCCATACAAGACCCAGAAAATTATACAAACAGCATCGATCCACAACGCATCTATGTGAGACTGGATAATATTATTTGTTTTACTGTTGGTTTCTTCAATATTAGAACCGAAAATTGCCCTCCTTTTATTCCGGAAGGATTTTCTCCCAATGCTGATAATATCAACGACGAATTTGAAATAAGTGGACTATTGAACGTATTTGAAAATTTTGATCTGAAGATCTACAGCCGGGAAGGAAATTTGATCTACGAGGGTGGTAATGATGATGGTTTCTGGTCTGGCATACCCAATACAGGATTGTTGTATCGTGAACAACTGGTCCCGGTGGGTACTTATTATTACGTGCTTCAGCTAAATGATCCCCAATACCCGGATGCTTACCTTGGATTTGTGTATGTAAATTATTAATTCTGAATAGTGCATCAGGCTCGACATTGCGAATTATGTGACCATCAGACAGTGACCTTAAAGGAGGGAACTATTTGTGAGCTTACCGACCGAAAGCCTGATTTTCACAGGACCTGCCTTAACATTAGCCTGAACCGGAAATTTGAAGATAAACTGAAACTGGCCAATGTACAGTATCAGAAAGTTCTGAAAACTAAAGTATGGACGTATGCTTATTTTACCACTTTTCTGGTTTTATCGATAATGGTAATGGGTGGAGCTGCTTATTTTGCATATTATCTTTTCAATTTAACAGACCGGGTGGGTGTGGTCTCGGTGGCTCCCGTGGTGATTTTCGCCATTGGCGTAGCCTTGCTTAGTATGGCTTTTGGTGCAAGAAACAAGTACAGGCAGGATCTTGCTGCTGCACTACAT
>Ga0213841_1000266_pt1 | contig 85052 bp, 65 predicted proteins | sample SWPATP23_FD_160125 | JGI IMG/M metagenome (GOLD analysis project Ga0213841, IMG submission 160125) | Coastal seawater microbial communities from Marineland, Florida, United States - SWPA TP2 #3 | ecosystem: Environmental > Aquatic > Marine > Coastal | place: USA: Florida | collected 2016-08-14
GCGAAACTGACTACCAGAAAAGCGTATGGGTTTAAGACCTATCATGCAGCAGAAATAGCCTTATATCATGCACTGGGTGCGTTACCGGGTCCCAAAATGACCCACAGATTTTTCTAAAGAGACAAAAACTAATATAAACTGGAACATAGAATTTTGTTTGAGCCTCGAACAGCCCACCCACAAAAACCCGAATATACCGGGCATTTTTGGCGCAGGAGGGCAATCCTAGCTAATGCGACCATTTCATTCGTCTCAGTAGACGAAACCTCAACTCCGCAGCTGTAAGATACGAGAAGGCCAACCAATTGTAACGGCACGACAACAGGAACCGATATATAGGCGTAGCGCTCTCTCAGATGAGGTCACAGCTATGCAGATTGTCATAGTACTGCTCTTTTGCAAGACCACCGCCTCCTCGCTTTGTCGGTTTTGAAATTCTTATGAAATTGCATCATCAGTAGTTCCCTGTCTGCTCGTCCTCTCCCTGCACTCTATGTGTCATCTGAGCGTCGCCTCCTCGCGGGCTGTCCGGGATTTGAACAGTTGTCGAGATTGAATTTCATCCTGTCTCCTGCCCTGTGGCGTCTCTGCGTCTTCACACTGCTGTCAGTGTGATATCTACAGTCCAGAAACGGCTTTCGGCACTGACAATATTTCCAGCCCCCAACTACCAATGCCCTTGATCAAGAATCTGCGGAGGTTAGCCAACGAAATGAAGATGTAGGACAGCCAAGGGACACTGGTTTCCGCGATGTGGCAATCGTTCCGCAACAAGACGCACCAGTTTCCCACCACCTTCAGAAAGGTTGTGCTCCAGATACCCCCGCAAATGGCCGGTCAGCGCCAGAGACATTCAAATATGGGCGCTGGTATAGCACCTGCCCCCGCTCAGGGGTATAACAAGATTACCGACGACACGTTCGTTGGCCCCATTCCCAATTCATACGCCCCACAAGTTGTCACGTGACAATAAATATCCAGCGACTGGCACAGCCACACCGGACAGGCCGTACAAATCCACGAAATTCAGCTATTTTTCCTGAAAAGGGGTGGCGACCAAATTGGGCGCTACTACTCCCCTCTGAATGAACAGTTGGAACTGGATACCGGAACCAGAGATTTCTAGTGGGATAAGCAGGCCGCGGAAATAGCTGGCGCGGTGGAGAGCGATCCCCGACTAATAGTCCCCAACGAGTAGGTTGATGACATCCGCAACAGCTGGCGGTAGCTCTCCCTACTGGCGAGCGAGGCGGTAGTGCCCTCCTCTTTTACCGAAAATGCGCCACCAGTATTGTCACATGACAAAAAACTCAAGACAATGTAATGGTCGCAACGCCACATGACCGAGTGCTTGGCCTCGGATAACCAGTATCACCCGGTGATCACACACCTACACAGGATCGTGGAGGAAGCAGAAGTCCAATAACCTAGTCACCCGCTACAAGTTTCTGGAGCGGGAAAACAAGAAGCTGATAGAACGGATCACGGAGAATTGATGAGTGTTATCGAGGATCTCCAGGTAGGCAATATCAATCTGGCTATTTGGGTGAAGCCTTTCGGCAGCACTTGAACATCTACCTCCCTGACCAGATTGAAAACGTCTCAGCAGAAGAATAACTTGCATGAATTTGAGGTTTCTGGATTCCACCGAACCCCTGCTCCGACAGCTTCACCCTGGTGGGTTTTATTTCCCAGAGCAGGTAGGATGGATTTGGTGTGAGAATTTCCGACAGAGCAGTCACGGGTCACTGCCCTAATCAACCAAGAGAGTTGTCCCCTGAAGGAACAGCGGCTGGCAACCGCCTTACAGAGACACTTTCTCACCACTTCTTCCCCCCCTAGTCTGCCCTACCCGCCAGGGCACCTGGATCCCACCGTCCTTCGCTGACCCGTGTAATGGCTGTCACCTGAGGTGGCAGAGCAAGCCACCCAGGAAGCCACCAGAAAACAAGAAGAATTCACTTACGAAACGATCAATGCCACCACTGCGGAGCAGTCGATAGTTTTACTCATTGTCTTACATTCATGGCTATAAATGGTGTCTCTCTAGGTTTGTGAATCCCAAGGAAACGCCTCATCAAGATCATCTAGAGCAACAGCCTCGAGCCGCGCCAACGTGGTACTAATGGTGATAGGCGCGCGGCTATTGATGGTAGCGCTCATCGCCGGCAATTAAGGCATTGCCTTCAGCAATGACAACGACGCCGCCAAGGAATCTGCAAGATCAGTCTACTCTTTTATGGCAAAACGCCTACTCGTATTGCACTGCCACCCAAAACACACGAAAATGCAGATGTAACCCTTATTTTTTACTCTGATGTGCCCGCATTAGGCAAAAAGTCTGGGTTCTGCCCGGGGGAGCTCTGCTCCCCCATCTGTACATCACAATCCCCACCAAAGTCACCAGCTGCAGCTGTGAGCCTGAAAAAATCGTCCCGCAATGCAACGAGCCGAAGCCGTCGGCATTAACTCAGAGAACCGATGTTAGTAAACAGCTCAACGGTGACCAACAGAGCGACGGCGACCAAAAATACTCCCCCATACCAAAACAAAGGCTCTACTATACAAATCCCAATAACTTGCCAAAACGACATATCAACCCCCTGCTTGAGTGAGAGATTCCGCACTAACACAGAAACGAACAGAAGCCAGAGAAATAGTGAGACGATGGCAAACGTCACCCCGAACCAAACTAAGGAGGTACCAGATAAAGCACTGCCAACCATCAGGCAAGCATTCTTGAGCAGGATAATGCCGTGTCCCCTGGGGCAATGGCAGCCAAAAAGTGAGTGCGCCCAACGATTGGATATCATCGTCGAGACATACCCAAGAACGATCGCAATCAGAAACAGCCCAACTTGCACTCCGGTTTCCCCCCTTCGTGACAGATATCCCAAACATGAGCGTGGCGCACACTATACCGTAGGGCAAGTTGATGCCAATGCCGCCGTGAAGCGTGATATATCCTTTGTGGAGCAAAAGTAGGGCCACCCTCCCCCGAGTTCCACGTAGAACGCGGACAGACAGCTAAGACTGCCCTTCAAGAACGACTGCTCATTGACCAGCAGTAAGGCCATTCCCCAAAGATCTATGCAGGGTTTGTTCAGATGATGTCCGGAAGACAGGTAAGCGCCATCAAGCCAGTGGGGTAGGCGAGGCCTCATCTCCACAGCCCTAACAGTACGAGATAGCCAACCAAAGGATGCTGTTCAATAAGGGGCCGGTTTAAGGTGCTGTTTTCCCTCAGATGCGGCCACAGTTTTGCAGGTTGCTGCAATACCGCACTTTTGCAAAACCACCCCACACATGATGTTCTACGTAGAACCTCGAGCGCCGTTACTCATGGTCAGCCGCATTACCAAGACCCGCTCACCACTCTTTATGAGGCTTCCTTGCGTCTTCGCTCCGTGACCTGCGTGTCATCTGTGCGCCGCCCCATCGCGGACTGTCCATCGTCTGAATACTAATGGAGAATTCAACGAAATTGGTTTTCTGCCTGTGCGTCTCGGCGTTTCTCTCCGCTTCCTGAACACCTGCCGGACATCCCCTCGCGTGTCGTGTATTGAAAATCCAGCCCAACTTACTTTTATGCCTGGCCGCTGCAACTGTGTTGCTATCGCATCACCTCGTCGCCCCCAGGGTACTGCCTAAGCTATTTTGAGGCCCCTAGCGAAGGAAGCACGTCAGACCTGCCAAAAATGGCAGATGGTGAAATTAAAAGAACCTTTAAAAACAGTCACTTAGGGATATGTGCTGCCTAGTTTCAATGATTGAAGGCGGAGCCATTTGAGATATCTCGCGGAAAAGCCCATCGCTGCCAAAAATGGCAGGCAAACAATACAAATAAACCTTTGAAAAACAACAAGTTAGTAAAAACAAGAGATGGTCTTCAATGATTGAAGATAAAAAAGCCCGGTTTGACCGGGCTTTTTTTCAATTAGCTGGCTCCTCAGCCAACCTCACACCCTCCGCCATGCATTTCATTGATAGCATCGAGTATGTCGCGCACTTGCTCATCATCGAAGCCATAAAGATCAATTTTGAATTGCTTTTCCTTACTACGATTTGGAGTTGCCTTCGCTATGACCTGCCCACTCTTAGTGACTTTCAACCCATGGCGTTTATTGATTTCAGGTTTACCTGCACCTCCTGCATTCCGTCCTAGATCAAACTCTTTTCTGAGCTTTTTAATCGCTTTGAGCAAGTCTGTGCCGTCGGTGAAAGGAGCATCTCGTGAAAGCCTTGTGAGTGAGTTGGCCATCGTTTCAGAATCAAACACTTCAACCATATCTACTAACTTACACCCGGAAGTCAGCTGAATCTGATTCGGACTCTCCATTAGCTTTACAAGCTCAATGGGCATTCTAGTGAGCTTTAGGTAATAACTAAGCGAGCCACTAGAGATTCCCTCTTGCTCTGCAATGAAAGTATCAGTCTTGCCCTTATATAAGGTATGTTTTGCATTCAGAAGGTCCTGCGCTTTCTCCCAGGCTGAGAGGTCCTGCCGATCTTTATTCTCGCCTCTGGCCAGTGCGCGGACATCCACATCTGGGATTTCCGCTGACCAGACACGAATGGAGAAACCACCCGACTCTTTCTTTTCTTCACTGATGGCTTTACAGACAAAATTTCGTCTCGTGCCATACACAATCTCATATCTAACGCCATCTGGTTTTTGTACCGGTCGCACCAAGATCGGATCACGCTGGCCTTCAGTCTCGATTGCATGTTTTAAGTGCTGAACTTCGGGATCATCCAGTGATAACAGGTCCTGGTTTCGTGGATTGACTGGCGAGGGGAAGCATAACTCTGGATCCACTTCCAAGTGGACACAATCTGCAGAGCCGCCTGACACAGGGAGCGGCAGTGTTTTAAATTGATTTTGGCGGCTTATCTCAAGTTTTCGTTTCCCAGCCCCGATAGCATTGGACTTAAGGGGGGATGCTACCCTGCTTACACTGCCCTTTTTCGACTTGGTCGATTCTACCGTGGGGGACTCATCTGATACTTCCTTGACCTGTGGCTGGGAGGCGTCAATGTTTTTCATAAACCCTCGGACGCCACCTAGATTAGTCTTCTTAGCCATTGCGGACCTCCTGAATCTCCAGCTCTAATTGTTTGGTTGGCCAATGCTTGTAAACCAAGCGCTCCATAATCTCCTCAAACGCCTGACCGTAATTGGCGCACGCACGACGTATCACTTCGGGTTTAAGGTCCACATCTTTTCCCAAAACCTCAAACGCGGTACGTGATAAAAGGCTTAGATTAGAAACAACTGCATCGTGCTTGCGAATCACAGAGTTCAAACAGCTATCACCGAAGTTAGGTTTTATGAGTTGTTCCAAGACCACCTCGGCGCCAACGGTCTGGTTCCGCTCACCGGGTGAAAAACGTGTCGGTAAAAAGACAAATTCCGGAATCTGAATAACGTCACCGAAACTCTCGATCAGCTGGTCAGCATGCTGGTGCAGCAAATTCAAAAACGAAATAGTGGAACAATAGTCAGCTATCTCGGTGGGCACGGGGACAACAACTCCGTCACTACCGAACACAATATTAAGGGGAATGAGACCAAGCGTCGGCGTACCGTCTACCACGATAATGTCGTAGTCTTCCATCACCTCCTGCAAAGCAAGTTTGGCTCTCAAAAAACATTCGGCCTGCTTCTGCTTATCGGCATGAGAGGCAGCCTTCATGACCTCACTCGATAATTCCCACTCAACCGCCTGAAGATCCAAAGAGCTGGGAATGATATCCAAAGTCGGGAGGTGCGTTTTCCGAACGACATCGCGAATGGCTTCAGGAGTGGCTGCAATCTCCCCAGAGAGAAAGGGGGCTAGGGTATCGTAATACTCTGTGTCACGATCGGGTAAGACACCGATATTTCGAGTAAAACTTGCCTGAGGGTCAAGGTCTACAACCAGTACTCGGTAGCCCTGCATGGCACACCAGCTTGAGAAGTACCAGCTTGTAGTCGTTTTCCAGCATCCACCTTTAAAGTTTGTGAAAGAGAGAATGACTGGGTCATCACCTTCGCGACGCCAGGGCAGGGTATCAAAAACCTTCATTGCCTCAATTGCCTGGGATATTGTATATCCAAGACGTTGGTTACGAGCTCCACGATCAGCGGCCGGCAATTTCTCCAACTCCTCGGCCTCGTAGATCCGGGCAATACTCACTCCCACCAGCTGGGACAAGGCATCGCCTTTAAATCGTTTGGGAGGAACCGCTTCCCTCGCAGATTCGGTGATTTGTTTGATGAGGTCATCGCCGACCTCCGTCCAGTCATATAGTTGCTTCATTGCAACTGTATTATTGTGCCCCATTACAAGCTCCCAGTGTTTTAATAGCGAAAATCCATAAAAAAGCTACCTGCAAGCAAAATATACACCCCTCGGAGAAAATGCAAGGCAGAGAAGAGAAAAAATACGAAAGTGGCAAAAAATAAGAAAGTGGAGAAAAAAACGGCTATAGGATCAAAAAAATCCGAAGCTGGCCTTCAATAGTTGCGAACAGATGAGCTGCTCAAACAGGTATGTATCCAGCCGGAGAAAAGTGGTATTCGAGCCCCCGAAAAATCCGAACATGGCCACAATTAAGTGCGAACAGTGAAATAGATGCCCCGGAAGGGGTTGTAACTAGGCGATAAAGGCCTTCAACCGGTAGTTATTTAAATCAAAGTGTCCTTAAGTCGGCGTGAAACAAGCAAAACCATGCTCGGCCACTTTGATTTGCTGTTCGCATGCGAGCATATATATAGAAAGAAGAGGCAAAGTACCACAGTTATCCACAGGTATGCTTGGCCACTTTGATTTATTGTGCGGCCACTTTGAATTTACGCTTGGCCACTTTCATTTTATGTTCGGCCACTTTGGTTTTATGTTCGGCCACTTTGGTTTCATGCTCGGCCACTTTCACTTCATGCTCGGCCACTTTCATTTCGGCAACGTAAGTCTATGAAAAGTAGAGGAAAATTGATTTACTATTAAAGTATTTAGTTACTACGGTATGTATTTATTCTGTTTACTATGAGTACTTTACTTTCAAAGTGAACTTCAATAGGCTTGCTGGAAAAGGAATGAAACGACATGCCACGCAAAACAACGATTCTGAAAACCTACGAAAATGCCAGTTTATGGCAGGATACCATTAAGGACTCAGAATTGACTGCCCTCGAAAAAGAAGTCCTCCTTCAACTTGTGGCGTCGGCAGACATTGAGCCTAAGAATCAATACGACCGCAAACGCTTATTAGTAGATCTCAATGCTCAACGCCAGCAATCGGGAGAAAAGGATTTCCTGAATGAAACTCTTGGCAAGATATTAAAACGATTGGTAACAATTGGTGTACTACAAGGGATCAAGACTCGAGCGGACCAACTATATGTCCTCCAACCAAACTTAGGGGCAATTCTTGAAGCACACGCAGATGCGTTAAAAGAAAATAAAGGCAGACTATCGCCGGCGAAGTCACGTCAAATGGCTGCCGCCGAAGCACAAATGCTGCAATCAGCGCAAGGAGTAGGTTTACTTGCACACGAACCACAACGTTATTATGCCCAACGATTACTGAATGGCGTGTTGGACTCTGCTGTCCGTACAGGCCCACACGATCGTCGCGACTCTATCAACGTTGTCTATCCCATCCCGGTACGAACTGAAAACGGGTACACATACGAGCATCTGCCAATTAAAACGGTTTGTCGCAGCGGAACAGAATCCCAAGTCATGGAAGCCAGCGACATGGCAGTGGTTATCGCGTTAAACAGTATGTTCGTAGAACACATTCAACGTCACTATGGGTCTGATCCAAAAGAGAGCGACATACCCAATATGTATGCGTTCGACATTTTACATCTGTGTGAGCGTATGGGGGTTTCACGACACCGAAGAAGCACAGTTGCGGCCAGACTGCGCCGACTACGACATACAGTGTTTGAAATTGACGTTAGCGGTGCGCCTCTCTTTCAACAACTTTATGGGTACATGAATCGTGACCTGGTTGAATTTCAATTCTTGACTGAATTTGAAGTTGCCACCGAAGATGTGGTGGTCGAATCCTCTTCACAGGACAAGCATGAGGATTTGTTCCAGGATGACATCATCTACCACATTGCCAAGACAGAGGGTAAAAGCGAGAGTGATGCGGCGGCCGAATCCATCCAAGAACAACGGCTTCAGCGCGAACCCCGATTTTACTACATACGTTTTCATTCAAAACATTTCCAATACCTGATCGCAAATCGGCAAAATCACCGCTTTGTTGCTCATGATGCATTAACCCACGAGCGATCTGGGACCGCCCAACGGTTTAATTCGTGGGCGAAAGCCTTTATTGGCGTCAGGAAAAAAGCAAACCGTAATGACATTTTTCAGTGTTTGATCGAAGAGTTTCAGGAAGCCCTTTTCCCACAGCTGCCGAAAGGGCGACACAAATACTTTCGTGAGGAAGTTTTTCGGCTTGGCCAACGTTTTCTGGTAGACAAGGAAAAGGGTTGGGATGATCAAGGGGGCAACATCGCACTTATTTATGGATATTACTTGGAAATCGACTTTTCACCAGAAGCAATAGCCGAACAGAGAAAGGTGTCAATTAATCGCGGTCTTCTTTATACGGGACCGGGAAATAGACTGAAGCAGACTGCTGTCATTAGGGTTTGGAGGGATACCGAGGATGAGATCGTGGGGGATAACAGCTTGCATAATCAGGCACGTCGCGCCACAGCAGAGCGTTTAGCAGACTATCAATAATGGCCATGGGCAACGGGCGTTTTGAAACATCCATAACGGACATCGACACCTATGGCCTTACTGGCGCCGTATTGCTGGGTCTGCTGCGAAAAAGGATCAAGGATGCCGGTGGCTCTGTACATTTAGATGCCCACCACGTCGATGAGATCATTCAGCTGCTGAACATCGCCGACGGGCAGGCCGGCTTTGACCTGATAATTGAAGTTTTGCATGGACAGAACGAATTTCGCTGTGAAAAGAGGGCCGGGGGGTATTTCCTCTACCCGTCCAAACCCGTACAGGTTGCACAACCGTGGCAACCAAGCCGCTCGACGATAATGAACCTTCGGGATTTCGGCCTAACCCCTTCATTGATAGAGATGGCGTTAGCGGAATTTAATCAAGAGCTGCCTGAAAATCGTAAAAATGATCGGGCTTTTGAAAAACATGCCGTGCAATTTGTCCCCCAAAAAACCTTTTCACCGGACTGGCGGCCATCTGCAAATGCAGTAGAAGATTTGGTGGGTAGAGGGGTCTCAGCAGATTTTGTTGATCGCTGCTGTGCAGAGTTTGTGTTTTATCACACCGAGTCCCAGACTCAGCGACGTGTGACGAATGCGGACTTTCTTCGGTTCACACTTTCTCGCTGGCAGAAGGAGAAGTCACTCATCAGAGATGCTGCGAGTTATATGCAGAGCAGCTGGCACCCTGGCAAAACGGCGGTTGAGACATTGATCAAAAAAGGTATCAGTGAGACCTTCATTGCTGAGCAGCTACCGGAGTTTGTACTCTATTGGAAGGATAGGGGAGAGCGTTCACCCAATTGGGATACCAAGTTTGTGCAGAGAGTTGCAGCTCAATGGCAGCGCCTGCGAGCTTTTCGCTCACCTCCCAATCAAAGTGGGCAAAGTACACGATCTGTGTCGCTGCTGGATCAGCTCACAGATACAAGTTGGGCAGATGAATATAGGTTGGCTGGCCGTTCAGCTCAAAAATGAGCTCCTAACCGCTCAAATAGTCAACGAAGGGATCTCCCTTGATCCAACCGGTCTTCGAAATGTAGCGGTGACAGTCAAACTTTTTGTACTGCTGGCATGCAAATCAATAGAAACCGAACAGAAATGGCATATGCTAAAAAAATTCTCTAAAGTGACATTTGGGGAGAGTGATGTAATTTTGGATAGCGCTACCCATAATCCAATCCACTGTTGAGAATATTGTGAGGTAACACTTGAGAACCACAGTCAAAAAATGGTTTAAAGACAAGGAATACGGATTTCTTGACAATGGCACTGGCCCAGACGTTTTCGTTTGCAAGGCCGACTTGGAGAAGTGCCATTACTTGAGAGTAGGGGTGACGGTAGAGTTTGATTGTCACCTTAATGACAAGGGCCTAGTCGCCAAACACGTAAAGCTAGTGCGTGATAACCCTCAGCCAGCGCAACGCCGGGCTCATAACGAAGGTGTTTTCGGTGTTATGACCTAGCGAACGGAAATGACTGAATAATTATGACTGAACTGAAGGCGATCGATAAAAACAAGTCGCCCTTCTGGCCAAGCCAGACCGCGATCTAGCCGATTATGAGGTAAGGGTTATTGGTGTGCTTTTGACCCAAATGACCCAGTCAGTCATCACTCCAGCTGACAGCAAAGGCCTTATCGCTTATAAAGAGGTCCTGAAAGCTTGCGCCCATCGGTGTTCAATAAGAAAATAGTCTTTGCACAGACCAATCACTGTACAAGTTAAACAGCCATTTTGATCGGTACCGACAAATGTACTTAGTGAACAATCAGCGGCGAGTGGTTTCACCGCACTGGATGACGATAGACCCCTATTACCGGTTCGTAAAACACAGCAATCCGTTTGTGTGCAGTAATCTTGGTGATCAGGAACTCGCAACACAGCCGCGAGCCCGGATCCACTTACTGTGCAGTCGCTGTGAAAAAACCTACTTTTGGGAACCCGACTACGAAGATCACTGTGGCAAGCAGCGGTATACGTGGTCTGGCCTTCGTGCCCTTGCGCGCAAATCTGGCTGGAGTGCCGATGATAGCAGTTGGGAGCAGCTGGTCTGTCATCAATGCAATGGCAAGCAGCGTTCGCGGATGATCGAAGTGGGCTTTGAGTAAATTCAACCTCTAGGAGAGCGTCGCACATGGCAGTGGAGCAAAACGCGTTAGCATCAAGTATCCATGAGCACCTATTGGGTGACATGGAGCTATACAACTTCCTTTCAGACGAACAAAGACGCGTCATTGTCCGCTTTGTTCTGGGCTTTTGCCAGCATACAGAAATGCTGGTCTCTCCGAACGTTACTGAGGGCCCAGAATTAGGCTGGACGGTGGCGGCGAATGCAGCGTTGGTTGGCGGAGCCCAAAAAACCAACTGTTTTCGCTGCGTGAAGTGGGTGTACCTGGATTCCGAGGAAGAATCAAAAGGCCTGGCGGGTTTTGCAGCGGGTTTCACAACTGTTCGGCTGAATGTCAAAACCTGTATCGACGAAACAAAAACAATCACCCCTGGAAGTAATGTCATAGTCCACGAATTTGCCCATGTATTGGACAGTCTTTATGGCATAACGGGCAATTGCGACATTATCAGCGATGCCTATAAGCGGAACAAACAAGCCATCGAAGAGTGTCACAACCGATCAATTGACGATGCGTCGATCTTCAGTGATCCAGATGCTCTTGTTCCCCATCACGATTTCCAGAGCTCGGAACAGGAATTTTTTGCGTATTCCACCGAATACTTTTTCACATCGCCACATTTTTTGGCGGCGCTGTACCCGGCACTCTATCGGCGCTACGAAAGCATCTATGGCCTGAATATGGCTGAAATCTTGCCGGAAGGAATGTAGGCAGAGAAGGATCTGGCAGAGATTGCTCGGTACGGACAGAGTAGGGGACAGCCCAACAAAACCGTATTAAAGAAGCGGCCCCTGTCGCTACGTGAAGTACCATCCCGACGTGCAGCACCACGAAGTGCCTCTCGGACGCCATTGGGAACTGAATCATAACGGTCAGCGCGGAGCGCCTAACTGGAAAACGGCCAGATCGGTTCCGCCAACGGATGGCCATGGCCTGACCTGGAGGAAGTTGAGCTCGACTGTGACAAACAAGGACGGTGCTATTCCGTGTTGGTGTATAAACAAGAGCTTCTGGAAAGGGTTTGCGGTCTGTTTATCCGCCGATGACTTGGGAGGAGCAAATAGACAAAATCTGAGCTGATGCGCTGCCGATCATCAAAGACGTTCGACCTGGTGATAGTGATGTGTGTTTAAAATCCCGAATCTGGGCGATTATTGACAGCTACCCTGTGTCACACCAGGAAAATAAAGAGAAGTTCAAGCGAGCAAGCGATTATGCGTGGCGCAAGGTGGATACCTATGATGGGCCTATCGAGTATATTGAACTCGAAAGTTATGAGCCGGTGATGGGGAAGAAATGTTAATCCGACGGGACGGCCTATAGATTTATATTCCTCCAGATTTGGCATCCAGCAAAATTTCCCCATGGCTGAGGTATTGTTGTTCGGAGACAAACACTCTGTTCTTCATCTAGATCTGACGGCTTACTGCATGACGGGTACGCGAAAAGACGTTGGCTCAGTGTACGGGCGCAGTTCGGACAGTGAGAATGATAGTGATAGCAGTAGTGGATTAATAGTTGGATGCGGGAGAATTATCGGCGATATAAGACAGAACAGTTGCGGTTAAAAAGGTGATCGCGATAAGTTGTTTGGCGTTGAGCCAAGATAGCCAGCACCAAACAGACGTTCAGAACTGATCGGATCGAATTGAATATAGCTTATGGGTGATTGCTCCCCGCCGGGGCGGGGAGTTTCACTTATCGATACCTCGATGAGGTGTACCAATGCATTCCAGTGATTGCTCTTCCCCATCGTGTGCGGCAACCAGAAGATCTGTGTTAGGCTACAGCCTTCTGCAGGAAGGTCTTTAACGTGTCACCGTTTTTATGACAAATTTCGTCAGCTTCTTCCATATCCTCGAACAACGCTGCGGCTGCAATGCCAGTCAGGATGTATTCGCCATCACTATTCCTGTACGTCGCCGGGTGTAGTTCTGGTTGTAGATCAACACCGGTATGTTTGAGTTCTTCAACCCAGGCCTTAATGGCTTCAATGTTTTGATCGCGTAGGCGCGGAAGTTGATCATTGCTAATTTGGGGCATAGGCATCTCCTTTGAAAACCGTTATTGCTGCTTCTGAGTCGGGTTGTGTCCAATATTGCTTGTCCGCCCTGTGCTGCACTAGAGCAAGTATGGGCCAAGCATGGTTAGGTACGTTGACCACAAGAGGTACATGAGTGTAGACAGTACAAAACCAAAGAAAATGGTACCGCCTACATGATAGAACAGGTGAGTGATGACATAGGCGTACTGATCAACCTCGTCGTCACGCTCCAGCATCTCCGGTAGCTGCTCCCGGGCCTGCGCAAACATATACCAGGCTGCCGGTATGGTGGAAAATGTGCCGGCCAGTGCACAGTGCCACCATGCGGTCACGTCCAAAAATGTCGACACGAGCAACGGCGTAACAACGACACAGGCAGCGATGACAACGGCGAACCTCGCCAGTGTGCAGGACTCTAAGGCGGCTACGACATCGGGGTCTACAACAAGGTCATTATCCAATTCATGATCATTGTTACGACGAAACACTTTATGCTCCTTCTCCGTCTTTCCATGCCTTCGGGCATCGGTGTTCAAATTCACAATACCGACACCTGAACTTGTCAGGATTGGCGATCGGTTTTACATGGCCTTGCCGGATGGCGTGATACCGATCATAGAACCGCTCAACGACGGCAGGTGGAAGGAGTTTGATAGGGCGATACAGCTTGCCACCGGTGCGTACCATGCGCAGGTAGGCTCGATTTAGAACCCGCCGCCCCTGGGCTGTCAGCATGTAAGCGTAACAACTGAGTTGCACCACATCCTTCTTGAGCACTTTGCCAGATTCGCGGTTTTTGGTATCGGTCAATATCAGGGCTGTATGTTCATCCTGCAGCTCAAAGGCCTGGTCGACTCGGCCTTTCATACGTACAGTGGCCTTGCCTTCCCTGGTGACAGAAGCGGATACTCAATGCTCATTCATCGCCAACAGGGAGCCCCGAAGCTCTTGAGGCATTCCTTCACTGTCCTGCCAGGCCTTGCGTTTAGCCTGCTCATCAGAGGCGGTGTGTGTTGTTTTTGCCTCGAAGGCCCTTAGCAAGCCATAGGTTAATAGTATCACGCCTCCAGTGGCCATCACGTCAAATACCATAAATCAACTCGACCTGTACATTTTGCGACCAGTCATGTGAGGGAATAAGTGTTTTCCCTTGCCGAGACCTTTGGATTTCAGGCAAAGCATATCACCGTTATTAAAAATGCAACTCGGTACCGCGGCAATGTCCATTAATAGCTAAAAAAATCGTGCAATAAAAAAGTGGGTCATCCCATTTGGTGATTACAATGTTCACACCTGAGTATCTAAAGCGCGATGGAGGCCATTAAAATGAATGAAGCTTGTGCACCATTGATAGTGCCGGAGGGACACGGTAAGCAGTACCGCGAAATATCGGTGAGAAAGATTAGATTGGCCAAGCAGGTACGCCATGATTTTGAAGAGATTCAGAAGCTGGCAGAGTCGATAGAGCAGGGTGAGTCGCTCTTACAGCCCATTACGGTATTTTCGGTAGGCTCAGATGAGTATGAATTGTTGTGCGGGGAACGGCGGGTGCGTGCCTATAAACACCTGAATCGCGAGTATATTGAAGCGATTATCACGTCAAAACCGAAGACGGCCTCAGACCGGATAACCACGCAACTGACAGAAAATATCCAGCGAAGCAAACTTAAGCCTTGGGAGATCGCAAAAGGGCTACAAGTAATGGTGGATGAAAACTACACACACGCACAGATTGCGGGCCGCCTAGGGGTGAGCAGACAGTACGTCATCAAGCATCTAGGATTGGTTCGGCTTCCAGATGGGGTGAGTAAACTGTCCCAAGAGGGCATCATCAAGGACATTGATACGCTCAACACCTTGCGCCAACTCAATGAAGTTGCACCGGCAACCTGCGAGGCGCTCTGTGCCAGAGCCATTGAGAATAACGGACTACCCAGAAAGGTCGCCGTTGAGGCTTTGCAAAGCGCTAAGAAGATCAGCAGTGATCTTTTGTACGATGCAAACACCGGGAAAGCCGCCACCGTCAACAGCGTAACCACGACGGACGACAGCGAACACACCAAAGCGTTCCATGGAGCAGGCCTCAATGGGACAGGGCAGGAGGTAGACGAGCTGACGCCCGAGCCTGACACTGCAACACCGGCCAATGACACCGCGCTGCCTGTCGAGCCAAGTAGTGTGCAGGATTTCGCCAGTAGTGACAACGATAGCTGTGACCGTGATTCGTCTGGGCGCGGTAGCGCCAAGAAAGCGCCGGCTGAAGGCTGGGTCGAACGGGAAGCCCCGGACAAAGCCGTTATCGTGGTCGAAATTCGTGTTGGATTTGGCACCAAACGCGGCGTAATTGCACTGGAGCGCCTTGATGACTGCAAAGAGCATGTCTGGATGCGTGTGGCCAACAAGGGCAAAACAGAGTATGTCAGGGCGCATGTGTCAGACATACAGCTTGTGTGTTTGGAAGCCTAGCGCACGCACACTTGATCTGGGTCAAATAAACAAAACTTTACTGATAGGCAGGCCGGTAATATGGCTGCCATACGTTTGATATTTCTGAGCCTATGTGGAAAATGACGCCACTGTTGTATTTCGCCATTACTACGACTGCTTGCATAACAACAGACGTCAGCGGTTAGGTGAAATTGATAGAGTGGATAATCTTGTGAAGCCAAAGGAGGTAAGGAGGTGATGTGGCTGACAAAGTTACCGTTATTTTTACACCGGTTGAAAACCGGGTTCATTTCAGGGATATGCGCCTTAACGCCGGAGGCCGCGAGATATGGTTTCCTATCTTGAGCCCTGACGTCATTCCCATCGTAGATTCCATTCAAGAAGTGTTGCAAGCCAACAAAATTGCGCACCGCGTTATTACTGCGCAAGAGGCGTCGACTACGCGGGATGGTATCCAGTATCTAGTCACCTTTGCTCCGACAACTGCCAACATCTGACGGGAGAAATATGATGCCTTTGACGCCACAGGAATGCAGGAGCCGCTTGGCCGCGAATTTAAAGAACATCCGCACACGCCTCAATATCTCGCAAGGCGAGATGGCAGGCTTGATGTCGACCACTAAGCACCAGCTTCGAAAGTTGGAGGCTGCCGCCGCGGATTTGACGATCCAGCAAATACAATCCCTAACGACCAAAACCACTGTCAAGCTTGTTCATGTTGTCACCGGCGTGCGCCTGGCGTCCTCGCGTACGGAGGACAAGGAGGACATGGTTGATGAATGCCATGCGCGCATTCAATACGGCGGATTGGCAGAGCTAAAATTCATCTTGAGTCAGTGGCGGTTATTCAAAAAACATGGGCTATTGTGAGAGCATAAAATGACGGTGAATGAGGTACAAAAGCGGCTGGCATCAAACCTGAAATCGGTACGTGCTGATCTCGATGTTGGTCAGGACGAAATGGCTGAACTCATGGGGATCAGTAAACGGCAGCTCCAGAACTTGGAACGGGCGACAACCGATCTAACCTTACTGCAATTACACTTATTGACTCAAAACTCCTCCGTGAAGGTAGTGCATGCCCTAAGGAATATCCCTTTTGCCGTGGATCCCACCGGACAGCTGGCAGAGGTGGCTGAGGCTCTCCATCAGATGATTGATAACGCTGATGAAAAAGAAATTGAGTTTATGCTGGAGTACTGGGATGATCTCACAGAACATCAGGTCATCGTGGGCTCGGATATTCACAACGTACAATTTGAAGTTTATGATTAAGGCAGATTGTCCCCAGAGGTCAGCTATCGCCTGCTAGTTTACCACCGGCGCGATCGCGCCGGTGTCTTCCTTTAAGCAATCTCTACGCAACGCAAACAACCCTGGGCTTGTCGGCAGTATACACGGGTTGGCGTTGCGCGTTCCGGTCAACTTTGCATTTACAAATGTTGCGTTCGGGTTGCCGTATCTGCAGTCGGGACAACGATGTTTGTTGTCCGGTGTTATCAACACCAGAACAAAGTGGCGCCAAAAACACCGTAATCGCAATTTTGGTACAAATTTGGTTGTTGCCTGATCAATCACGTAAATTTAGACTGGGCGGAATAAGGAAAACAAAATATCTGGATGGACAACAATAAGCATGAATTGCACCCAATCGATAACGACACACCATTCATATTTACTGATGAATGAGTTCACAGATGAACTTTGTGTGAGTAATACATTTATTGATTTTGCGCTGCCCCAGCTGGGCGTCAAAATAATCAAGCAGTTGACTACATCAGATTTAAGCAAGCCAACACTGGCGAAACTGCTGATAGCTGACCCCAGTGCATGCGCCAAGTTAGTCACGGCTGCCAATTACCCACGCTTCTCAACAGGACGCGAGGCGACAACAATCCAGGATGCTGTGGCCAGGTTAGGTTTTCGGCTAACGGTAAGGCTATGCGAGAATTATTGGCATGAATCGGTAGCGCAATTGCGCGGTATCAAAACGCCTTATGTTCGGAAAAAAATTCGTGAATTGATGGAGTGCAGTGCTTTAAGTGTCCAGTTGGCCATTGCGTGGCATGGTGTTCTGGAAAAATATGATCTGTATGCGGATGAAAATGAGAAAGAGCTAGTTCGTATGTGCGTCGGCTTGCAATATGCGCCAATCATCGGCGCTGCAATCAAATTGGCGCTCATGTACGATCAATTTGGGTGTAAGCCGAGTGAGGTACCGTTAGATAGCGTGATAGCCACACTCTTGAATGAGCGCGCCGAAGATATAATACACGCCAGTTTTACACATTCATGCCTGCCGGAGGGCTTAAAAAACATTCTCTGCGGAGATCAAACAGGGCGAGACTTGCCCGATTCGGGAGTCAGTGGATATTTATCCGCGATTCGGTATTTAACCCGTCAGACGCTCCCACGCATTGGAGGATTTGGTACTTTGGGGATTAATCAGGGCGTGGCGGAGAAACAATTTCATTGGCCCAGTGCATTAAGCGGCGTGAAAAAGAAGGAGCTTTTGATGCACTCAGGCGAAGTGTTCAAGAAAGCGTGCTCAAGATTACGTTAATATGCTAAAAAAATCGGGCAATAAAAGAAAAAAGTTTTTTCCCAGGCGTTAATATAGCGCTTCATTCATGATGGGGATAACTACTATGGCCCGGTTTCTCACTCTATTGCTTGCGGTCTGCTCTGCGGTGATAGCTGGCTGCGCAGGTGGTCCTGTTCGAGATTCTTCGAAGCAGGATGGTTCTGGTAAACCCGTGTACCACAAAGACATCACGGTGGTTTACGGCAATAAGGGTCGAGCAGGGGCGGCCCTGCACATGCAGGACAACATTCATGCTTTGCATGTCAATCGTAACGATAAGGCCAAAACGGCCCTTCAATCGCTGGCAGTCAAAGGGATTGATGAGCAGCAGGATACGTCACCTGGCAATGATAGTTTGTACGCCACCGACAAAGAAAAGGATCTGGTCTATAGGGCGCTCGAAACCCAAGCGAAGATCACGATAAAAAGTACTAAGCCAAAGCCGACGAAGCCCGCCAATCCCGTCAGTATTAAAAAGCCGTCCCAAAAGCTACAGCCCCAGACGGTCAAACCCAACAAAAAGGTTGAGGCCCGCGTAGAGGCCAAGGTTCACGCGGGGAATAGCTATACGGTCTATGAGCTCGCCCGATGGCAGCGGTATTGCGAAGGGAAACCCGATCAGCTGGATGTGGCCTTTATTGTTAAAGCCGGTGGCCACACCGCGGTGCCCGATGAGATGCTCAACCGCTGCGAGCCAGCGAAGCGGCTTTAAGGGAGGCAAACCATGGATCTTTATCTTTGTGAAAAACCCTCCCAAGCCAAGAGTCTCGGTGAGGTACTGCGGGCCACTAAGTCTGGTGACGGGTGTTTAATGGGTGGTAATGGGGTGACCATCACCTGGGCACTTGGCCATATGCTTGAGCAGTATATGCCCGACGAGTATAACGACAGCTGGAAGGCCTGGCGGATGGAGACGCTACCCATAGTGCCCGAATCCTGGCAGTACAAACTCAAGAAATCCTGTGCAAAACAGTTCAAAGTGGTTAAGGCATTATTGGCGAAAACCTCTTGTGTGTACATCGCGACAGACTATGACCGTGAAGGGGAGAGCATTGCCCGGGAGCTAATGGACCGCTGCGGCTACAAAGGCAAAGTTCGCCGAGTACCACTCACCTCGTTGGATCCAGATAGCATTCGCAAAGCACTGAACAATACGCTCGATGGCAGTGAGACCGTTGCGCTTTACAGGGAGGCGAAAGGGCGCCAACGGGCCGACTGGCTGGTGGGGATGAACTTCAGTCGCGCCTACACCGTGCTGGCCCGGCAATTTGGTTACGACGAGACATTACACATCGGGCGTGTGATCACCCCGACCGTTTCGCTGGTCGTGGATCGGGATTTGGAGATCGAGGCTTTCCACAGCCAACCCTATTGGGTGATCGATGCCACCCTGTCGGTGCAAAACGGGCAGTTTGTCGCCCGCTGGCTGCCGCCGGAAGACTGTGCGGACGAAGAGGGGCGCTGCATCAATAAAGTATTGGCCGAGCAGCTGGTGTCTCGACTGCCGCAATCGCCGATGGTCATTGCCACGGCAGAGAAAAAACACTCCCAGGAATCGGCGCCGTTGCCGTTTCACCTGACCAGCCTGCAGCAGTACGCGGCCAAGCGTTGGGGGTAAACGGCTCAGCAAACCCTAGATGCCACGCAAAGTTTGTACGAAACGCACAAAGTTGTGTCTTACCCACGGACCAGTAGCCGTTACTTGCCAGAGTCACAGCGGGCAGATGTTGGTGAAATCTTCGAGGCATTAATCCGATCAGACCCGGAGGTCTCCGGTTTGGTCGCCGGTGCCGATGCCAGCCGCAACGCGCGTGTCTTCAATGAGAAAAAGGTAGAGGCGCACCATGCGATCATCCCCACCAAAATGATTGCCGACCTGTCAACATTGAGTGATGTCGAATACAACATCTATGATGCCGTGCGTCGCTTCTACTTAGCACAGTTCTATACCCCGTTTGAGTATGAAGCCACCCGCATCGTCGCCGAAAGCTGTGGCCATCAATTCAGTGCCAAGGGCAAGGTGCCGCTGAAGCAGGGGTGGAAGGTCATCTTTGCAACCGCTGAGGAGGTGAATCCGAAAGATGATGGCGAAGATAGTGCCCAGGATGTGGAACAAGGACAGGTGCCCGCGGTAAAACACGGCGAGCCCGGGGTCGTGGCCAGTGCCCAGACATTAGACAAGCAGACCAAAGCCCCGCCGCATTTCACGGAAGCAACTTTACTCGGCGCAATGGAGCATGTTGCCCGCTTTGTCAAAGAGGAGAAATTTCGGAACATTCTCAAGGAGACGGCAGGACTGGGTACAGATGCCACCCGGGCAGGTATCCTGGAGGGGGCGATTGACCGCGGCTATATCAAGCGATCGAACAAAAAGTTGCTCTCCACCTCCAAGGCCAGAGCCCTGGTCAAGATTGTCTCGGACGCGATCAAGTCGCCGGGGATGACCGCGGGTTGGGAACAGGAGCTGGCTAAAATTGGTAGCGGCGAGCTCCAACTGAGCCGTTTTATGGCCAAAATTGAGGCCTGGGTAACGGCGATCGTCGAGCAGATCAGTGCGTTCGTCGACTCAGAGGCGGCAGCCAAGATGAGCCAGATCTTGGAGCACGCCTCGGGCCCGAGTTACGATTGCTTCGAACCGACGTGCGGCGGCAAGCTCAAACGCCTCAAGGTCAAAAAGCCGCAAAAGGAGAAGAGCCCGTTTTTCTGGGCTTGTCAGGACGCCAATTGTCAGAAAACCTGTCCCGACAAGAATGGTAAACCGGTCGATATCGAGAAGGAATTGGCCAAGGCCCCAAAATGCCCCGAATGCAATGCGCCCATGCGCAAAATCACCGGTAAAAAGGCAGACGGTGAAAAGTACTCGTTCTGGGGGTGTACGGCATTCAAAGAAACCGGCTGCAAGGGTAGCCAGCCGATCAAGAAAAGAACACGTAAGAAGAGTACCGCCTAACGTGGTCGATTCGAGTGAGGGTCAAAAGAATATGAACGATTTTTATGTCATCGTCAGCACGCCGGAGAAACCACTGGCTGTCAGCAATCACATTCATGTGGATGCGGTTACCAATCTGGCAGAAGCCTTTCACCACAACGGGAAAATTCAGGTGCAGAGCATGAAGCATTGTCCCGATGCAGACATGGAACAGAAAATCGCCAGCGGGGTGCCATCTCAGACGATTATGGTGTCAGATGACGACAAGTTTGAATTCAGTGATGATGGTGACTTATCGTCTCCTTCTTTTTTCGCGAGAGTTGTTTGCCAGGATTTCGCAGCCTACCTTGCGGTTACGCTAAATTGCCGCCAACCGCTGGTAGCCTAAAGGGTGGAGCAAGGAGTTGACGATCGATCAGGCGGTTATTCCAGTTTTAGTGATCGTCTTTGCGGTCGTAATCCGGCTGATGGAGCGAATCTTGATCTATTGCTTTGGCGCTCGCCTGGTGCTGGCAACCGGCTGGCTGGGGACGCCGGTTCACGAGATCTCCCACGCCATATGTCATTTTGTGTTTGGTCACAAAATTGTTTCGATCAAACGCTTTAGCCCGGATCTCAGCACTGGCACTCTGGGTTGTGTCAATTACACGTATAGTCCCACCAACGCCTTTCATCAGGTCGGGCGATTCGTCTCGGGCGTGGCTCCGCTATTTGGTGGTATTGCAGTGATTTATGCCCTGGAGGTGTGGTTACTGCCAGGGCATATCAATACCGACATTGGCTCAGCTATTGCTAGTCTGATGTCACGGTATTCTTACTTCTCTGTCGATTTTCTGCTGTCAATCGCCAAATCGACCTCCCAGTTACTAGTCACGCTAGTGAGCAACCTGTCTGTTGAAGTGGCGCTATATATGCTGCTCGGCGGGGCGGTTGCATTACACATGGTACCAAGTGGAACCGACATCAAGGGTTCTGTCCTTGGGGCCCTGTATCTATTAACACCACTGATTGTATTATCGCTGGTGTTCCCTGAGCGTGGCCGATACGTCATTGCTGAGATTAACCACTTTCTGCTGGAAATTTTGATCTACCTGGTGCCGTGTCTCGCCGTTGCTTGTCTGGTGACCGGTGTCGCTGTTCTTTTCTATTTGAGTCATAGATTGTTATTGATGCGTACTCGCTCCTGAGGGGGTTGCATATTTCGGGTTTACCTTATCATTAGTGGCATCAATGACTGCAGCGGTCCTGGGCACGTGTTAATCCGAACCATCAAGGTTTATTGCGTGGCTGTTTTTTCTGATGGCTTCCCGTGAACGACAGGCTGCATTGAACAAGGCAACGTAAGAAAAGGGGGCAGCAATAATGGAACATATTGGCAATGTCCGCGAGGGCGCATTCAACCTGATCGAACGGTACAAGTTCGACAGTCCTGCAGACTGCAGGAGTTTCGTTGCAAAACAACGCGCCAAGGGGATCTGGGCGTTTCGTGAGTATGCGGGGTTCGAGGGCGGGAAAATGATTCAATCCTCAATTGCCTGCATTCGTGTTGTAGGTTATTTCGAGTAAAGCCCACGATAGCTTCGAGAATTGGCCGTGAGTTCAGCACCCACCTACGGATTGTAACGCCAGTGCAGGATACAAATATCATTCCTCCAGTGTGGTTGACGCCTCCATGTATTGGTGGAGCTAGATATTTAGATCTGAGGCATATCGGCGCATTGCCAGCGCGTTTGAGCAGGGTGAGCGCCCTCGTCGGCCGGTCATCGCGTTAGTGGGATTTGATCAAGTCTTCCCGCTGCTACGCCACCTGGTGGAGTGTGCCGCACAAACCGTGACGGAGATTATGATCCCTGCAGTAGGGGATAATGCCAAGCGAACCACTGCGATTAACCGCGAAGGTGAGATTACCGCGCAGCGATATGGGCTCACCGTACATTGGAGGCAGAGCCTCAGGTATCGATTGGGATCATCATCCCTGAGCTGGGGTCCTGTAGGGATGAGGTAGAACGGATATTCACGGAAACCTTTGAATCCCAGTATCTGTTGCCTGCGACACAGTGCTACGCATTGCCATTTAGTTTTTGTGTCTCACGCAGTAGCTCCAGCGGTACTTTTTCGGGGCGTGTCGTTTTTTTGCTGTGCCATTCCTCGAATTTTGTGGCGACAAATTCTATTTGATTCCGGCCTGCCTCGTCGTTGATGTTGGATTTCATAGGTCATGGGTGGCTTCCTGTTGTTGAATTGAACAGGATCAGATCATAGAAGGGGATTTATGCTAAGTCACTGAGGCTTGCCGAAAGCTCACTAAAGGACCTGCACTGAGTGGCCAATCTGTCACCTGCTCGCATGCGAGCACCCTAATTTTGATAAATACTATACAGCTAACGCTAAAAAAATCATTAATAGCCAAATTAATCGTGCAATTTCGAAAAGAGCCTTCGCCAGAATAGGGCACAATACAGCACTCTAGTGGGAGTGCTATAGATGAAATTGATTGCAAATCTTTTTAAAAAGAAACAAAAAATTCCGGTTGAAAAGCCTGAAGTCGATATCCCCATAGAAGATATTCCGCGTTACCCGCCGTTTGCAAAAGGCCTACCGTCAGTGTCAGTCGAAAAGCTGCTTACCTCGCAAGAGGAAATGATCACAAAGATGTTTTGGTCATTGCAGTGCTCGAAGGAATATTTTGATCAATTTGTCATGCCACTGATAACGAGCTATGCGCGATTCGTACATCTATTACCCGCGTCACAGCACCACCACCATCGTGGTGCTGGGGGATTATTCCGACACAGCTTGGAGGTCGCGGAGACCTGCGCCCGAGTCTCCGGTTCAAAATTGTTTGATAAAGACAAATTTGGTCTTGAGCGTACTGAGCGCGAAAAACGCTGGCGGTTGGCCTTCTTGACGGCCGGATTGCTCCATGATTGTGGGAAACCGCATACTGACGTCCGGATAACCAATCATGATGGTAGTAAATGCTGGAACTCAGTGGAGCTGCCCCTAAGCGACTGGTTGAGTCGCGAAGAGCTCGATAATTTCTATATCAACTGGGTCGATGGGCGAGGTAAAAATCATGAAAGTGTCGCCTCGGGAGTAGCTAAAGGTATTATTCCCCATCACGTGCAGGTTCACCTGTCGGAAAGAGGGGATGACATCTATGATGAGATTTTTTCAGCATTGTCTGGCTCTGGTGTCAATGATCGCATCACGAGAGTTATGATCGACGCTGACTCCTCCAGTGTCTCGCGTGACATTTCGGTTAACAATCTCCAAGTTGATGCTTACGCTTACGGCGTGCCTATCGTGCGATTTGTCATTGATGTTATACGGCGGCTGGTGAACAGCAGGGTGTGGGAAGTTAACCGCCCTGGTGCCAAAATCTGGCATACCACTGCTGGCACTTATATCGTGTGGAAACCTGCGGTCACAGACATTTTTAAAATGTTGGACAAGGACAACACGCCTGGGATACCGAGGGATCCTGACACGTTGGCAGAGGAGATGATCGAGCGCGGTTACGCGATGCCACAGCCTGTTGATAGCGATGATGATACCTCTGGTGAGCACTACCTGTATTGGCCCTTCACCCCAACAGTAGAACTGGAGGATGATTCCGTGGCCGGAGGCGTGGGTACGTTGATGGGGCTGCGGATCGAGGACCCCGATGCTCTTTTCAAACGGGGTATGCCGAAGCCTGTCGCGGTCGTTGAAGAGCGTACAAATCAACATTCTCAATCTGAGCAGGCCAACGCTGATCCCGCAGGGGGGGCGAATATTCAGAGCGAAAGTGATACCAAAGACAGGAGTGAGGATAGCCCAGAGGTGATTGCTGCGCAGCCGACCATACGTACTCAGTCCGCGGACACTTCCGATCTAGCGCCTCAGGCAGTTAGTAAGCCGTCTAATAAAGCCGACACTGTTAAGGGTATTGGATCCACTGCGTCAGCAACCACTGACAATCCCGTGGAGAGTAAGGCACCTGCTCCAGAGACAGCTGTTTTGAACTCACTGAATGACAAACTCAATTCCATGGGGATGCTGAGCGTCTTTGACACTGAGGATGATGGGTCTGGTAGCGAAAAAACCGAGGATCAGCGGGAAGGGCCGTCAGGCGTCACAGAAGGGGCAAGTCAGGTTCGAAAAGGTGAAAGAGGTGACAAACAACCAGCAGAGTCGGTCACGAATGTCGACGCCAGGCTAAACGCCCCGAAAAAGGCGACTATTCCGGACAATAAAAAGTCACCACCAAATAAATATGAGCCCTCACCAGAGGACGTGCCTTTGGGGCGGACTGGCGACCAGGGTCAACTGACAAACAACCCTGGAGCTCACGCTGAGAAGGTGCCACTCAACGAAGATTTACGTTCAGAGCTCAATCGTATTTTGGAAAGCTATGCAGAAGGGGGGCAAATTATCAAACTCGCTGTCGATGAGGTCATCGCAGGCAACAGCTTGCTGGGTGAGACTATCATTCTCGTCGATAAGGCAATTCTGTTGCAGTATCCAGAAGGCGCGGCAAAGCTGGGTGACTCGGCCGTGGCCGTGTTGAAGCTTTTGCAGCAACACAACTGTATAGAATCGGATCCTGTCTACAACAGGGCAGTTCAGGAGGTATCTGGGTTTACTGGGCTAAAGCTCGCTGACAAGATTGCCAAGCCTGCGGTCAGCCTATTTCGGCAAATCGAGCAAGAACTGGGCTTAAGTGAGGTGGCTGGTCAGCCCCCTACGGACGCTTCCAATAAACCGGATCAGCATAACAATGGCAAGTCGAAACAAAAAAGTAATAATAAGAAAGCCTCGAAGAAGAGGGAGCGGAAAGCGGATGCGAAGCCTGTAGCGCAAACACATAAAAAAAGAAACCAGAAAGGTTCTCCCGACCAAAAGCCTTTGTTCAATGATATGAGCCATAGGGCGAATTCTGCGAATACTCTCGATGTCACAACCACTCAGGAACCAACAGGTCAGACTGAGAACGATTTTCAGGAGTATGAACAGGTTGCGGTGAAGGCACGATATGCGAGAAAAAAGCCTAAGAAAAAGGAACAGACTGTCGAAAAAGTCAGCAAAGCGAAAAACGACGCCACTAATTTGGGGGTGGATGCGGAAATACGCCCAAAAACACCATCATTAAATGCATCCCTCTCATCAAATAGCGTTGATAATAACCCCGAAATAACTTACATCAATGAACTTGTTAATCAGGTTTTAAATAGGCATGGGCGTTGGATCGTTGGTGAGATCAAACAAGACGGCAGCGATCTAATGGTGTCAAGGCTCTGTCTCGAGAAAATATGTGCAGAGCACAGCGATGTAACCTTGAGTGCCTTGTCAAAGGCGCTGAAAGTTTACTCTCGTAGAAGTGATGGCCACAAGTGTTTTTTGGTTAAGGGTTGGCTAATAGTGAGCCCCTAACTCACAGAATAGAAAGGAACCAACATTGAAAGAGTCACCAGATTACGTCAATTTGTGGCGTCCAAATTATGAAGCGAGAGCGGCGGGGGTGTGGGTTATGGCTGCAGCCGTCTCGGGTGTGGTCTCTCAGTTCAGTTCCATGCCGGTTACACCGTTCCTTTGGATGGCGGGGGCCTGCGGCGGTATGGCTCTTGCCCGCCTGCCTGGCGCAATCAAGCTGATGATTGCTCAGAAGTCCCTCAAAGGCTCGGATCTGGAGTTTACCAAGCTAGAGGAGCTGGTCGAAGTCCTGGAAGGCCATGAAGATGAAATTTGGCTTGGCAAAGGTTATTTTTGGGAAAATCGCCATGCACAGCGACTGTTTGAGCTGATGAAGGAAGACATCAGCCGGGTGGTCGGGCGTGAGGCTCTCAACAGTGAACGGTCCAAGAATAAGATCGGGGCGACCTTTATTCATGGCGTTGAACCCAAAGACGAGGATCAGTTCCAGCCTATTAAGCACGCGGAAGGCCACACACTGATAACAGGCACCACCGGCAGCGGGAAAACTCGTCTCTACGATCTGCTAATTACACAGAGTATCTACCGCAACGAAACGGTGTTTATTATTGATCCGAAAGGCGACCATGATTTGATGGAGAACGCCAAACGGGCGTGCGAGGCGTTGGGCCATGCGGAAAAGTTTGTACATTTTCATCCTGCGGACCCCAAGAACTCTGCCCGCATCAATTTCTTGGAAAATTTCAGCAATGTAACCGAGATCGCAAGCCGTATCGCGGGATTGATGGCCACGGAATCGAGTTCTGACCCATTTACGGCGTTCGGGTTTCAGTCGCTCAATTCATTGGCGCAAGGTATATGTGTGATTGACCAGAAGCCCACGTTGATGAGTCTGCGACGTTACCTGGAAAGTGGACCGGAGCAGCTCGTTTGTTCGGCACTGGAGGCATATTCAAAGTCTGTCTACGGCGATGACGTGGAGTCGATGACAAGCGGGTATTTTGACAAAGCGAATACAGTAGGACGAAAAGCAGGCGCGTGGGTTCGTTTCTATCGTGAAAAGGTGTGTCCCGAACACGCCAATCCCGACCTGGAAGGGCTGCTCTCCCTGTTTGAGCATGACAAAGCCCATTTTGGCAAAATGGTGGCCAGCTTGATACCCATTTTGACCATGTTGACCGCCGGCGAATTAGGCCCATTGCTGTCGCCGGATACGTCGGATCATCACGACTTACGTCCAATAGTAAATAGTCGTCAAATCGTCGAAAACGGCATGGTCTGTTATCTGGGTTTGGACTCATTATCGAATAACATAGTGGGAAGTGCTGTCGGCTCAATGGCCCTCGCCGATCTCGCCTCAGTTGCCGGGCATATCTATAACTCTGGCCAGAAAATGAACATCAGCGTCTACGTTGATGAGGCGGCAGAGGTCATCAATGACCAGTGTATCCAGTTGCTGAACAAGGGCCGTGGTGCGGGCTTCAAGATGTTTATCGCCACCCAGACCATAGCTGACTTTGCAGCACGCCTCGGTAGCAAAGAAAAAGCGACGCAAGTGATGGGCAACATCAATAACCACATTACTCTCCGTGTTACTGACACGGAAACTCAGACCTACTTTACGGACAATCTACCCAAAACACGCCTTCGGTACGTGATGAAAACCCAGGGGATGTCCTCGCACAGCAATGACCCTGTGTTGTACGGTGGTAACCAGGGTGAGCGTCTGATGGAAGAGGAGGCCGATATCTTTTCGCCACAATGGCTGAGTATGCTGCCAAACCTGGAATACGTCGCAAAGGTGTCGGGTGGACGCCTGGTCAAGGGGCGTTTGCCCATTTTAACGGCTTAATTTTTTTGTAACACAATTTGGATTTCGGAGGATAGAGAGTTTGGAATACGAAGAGCCAATGTCCTTTTCACCAGAAGGTGTGAGTGACGCTCTGAAACAGACGTTGATTTCTGTCAGAAAACGGAGCAGGCGTTGCCGAGAAATCGTCGATACTGTGTTGGCGGCCAGTAGTTCGCATGCGCTAGTGATCAGTAAACTCATTGAATATACCGGCAATGTGGCCTTTTTACGCCTCATTGAGGAGTGTATTGAGTTCGCTGCAGAGCGTTTTGCTGAATTGATGGTCTCGAGTTCCTATCGGATTGAACAGCCACGGGTTTTAGGGACTGCTGCATTTATCGACGCGTTGGTAGACCGATTCGTTTTGTGTGTCTCTAGAACACCTGAGTTGCGAGCTCAATTGCCAATCTGGGTGGAAACCGCTTCGGTATGTGAGGTCGGGGGTAGAGAACTACTTAACCTTGATGAAATCAAGCATGAGATCTATTTGGCGGTAACACCGGAACATATTCGTGAAAGAATCGACCAGACCGCAAATTATGTCATGAGAGAACAAAGTAAGGTGGCTAATCATGTCAAAAGGATTTTGGGCAGCAGTTCTATTCTTATTCGCGCAGATATCCCTTGTGATGTTGCTCGTACCGGGTGACTACACGGATAAGGAGATCACGCGAGAGCTCATGATGATTCATACAACCTTGGGGGAAACCCAGAAAACCTGGGTTAGTGCGAAGGCCGATGTATGGGTGGAATCTGCAGTTCATGACTCAGGTTTTTATCAGAATGCGTATAAATTCCTGATACCGACGCAAGAGCAGCGTAGAAGATCTCGTGGCATTGAGAATATGGGAGCCGCGTGGTTTGAATGGGTAGAGGGGCGTTTGAATGCCTTCGTATCGATGGTGCGACAAGTGTTTATCCGTGCAGCAATTTTATTGACCTGGCTGCCGTATATGCTGATCTTGGTTGTGCCTGCCGTATTTGACGGTTATTTAACCCGCAAAATACGGAAGACTAATTTTGATTTTACGAGCCCAGTAGTTCACCGTTATGCACTGAGAGTGATATGGTTTTGTCTCGCGTTGGTTTTCGTCCTATTGATGTCGCCAATCGCGGTACAGCCACTCATATTGCCAATGATATGTGCTGTCATCGGAATTAGCCTGGGGCTTGCAGTCGGAAATCTGCAAAAACAGATCTAGATCAAGCTTTATTTGAAAAAATGGCCGAGATGACGTCTCGGATTTTTTATGTGCGATTTTTCGTGCAAAAAAAGAATAGAGTCATGTGGAATTGAGGCACAATAGGGAAAAGCCCAACAATCAGTGTGTTTGAACAGAAAATACTATGAGCGCTCCAGTAAGAATCCCTCGCCGTATCGATGACCCCCCACATCTGTTGCTGTGGTCCATGGATGAACTCGTCCCTTTACTGTTTTGTATGGTATTGGGAGTGATGGCCGGAAGTTTGGGCCCTTGCCTGCTGATCGGCATCCTGATTACCCGAGGTTACCGTAAATTCAGGGACTCCAAGCCCGATGGCTATTTGTTACATCTGCTTTACTGGGTAGGTGTCTTTACCCTGTCCAAGGCCAAGAGCATGAAGAACCCCTTTATTCGGAAGTATCTGCCGTGATGAGTTTTAAACTGAAAAAGAAATTTTCACAACTGGTTGCAGAAAACCTGTGGAGTCGTATTGGTATCGCTTGCCTCACCGCGCTGTCGCTGATGCTGGCTATTGCCGCGTTAAGCCGGGATACGGTTGTGGTGATGAAGCCACCCTTGGCCGTGCCCGGCGAGCAGAACAGTTATTGGGTAAGCAATAAAGCAGCCTCTGAATCCTATCTGCGCAGCTGGGGATTGTTCATGGGCATGATGCTTGGAAACGTGACCCCCACCACCGTTAACTTCCTGAAAGATCAGTTGACACCGCTGCTTGGCCCCGGCATCTATCATGATGTCGTCAATATTCTTGAGATTCAGGCGCAGCAGATCAGAGATGACAATATCACCATGCGCTTTGAGCCAAAGTACATCGAATACGAGAAGGATTCTGACAAAGTGTTTGTCTATGGTTATTCGTTTGTGAAGGCGATGGACGGCGACGAGAACCGTGATGAGCGTACATATGAGTTTCAGATTGAAATTGCAGATCATTTGGTCCGTTTTAACCATTTTGACACCTATGATTCTAGACCAAAAAATGCCCGAGTGCTGCAGCAAATCAAGCGCCGTGAAGCTTCACGCAAAGAGAGGGATAGAAAACATGGTTAGCAAGAAGTGGGCGATCTCCCTGCTGGTGAGCGTATTGTTTTGTAGTGGTCAAGCTTCCATGGCGGAGAGCACAGCGAGCAAAGCACCTTCGAAAAAGGTGGTAATGCCGCTCGTGCCAAAAAGTGTGGTGACATCCACAAAGCCCAACCCCCCCAAAAAAGAAGGAAAGGTCGAGAATAAGCCGGTGGTTATCGCCATGCGAAGTGGCGTGAATGAAATTGTGCCGGTGGCGATTAATCATCTTAACCGTGTTGTCACTCCGTTTCCCGAGCCTGAAATTACGACCATGTCTGAGGCTCAAACTCAGGTACGTGAGAATGTGGTTTATGTGGGACCACAAGATGAATATCCAGTAACGTTATTCATCACCAACAAAGGTTCGCAGAGCCAAGCGCTTTCGTTAACACTCGTGCCGCAGAAAATCCCCCCCCAAGAGCTGTTCCTGACGACAGGCAGTGGTGATGCCGTTCATGCAACGGGTTTTTTGGGGAACACTGCAGGATCAACGGGTCAAGCCAGTGGCGAGGGGCACAGCGGTGCTATCAGTGGGCCGATTATGACGTCAAAAAGAGCTGAACGCTGGGAACGCCAACAGCCGTTTGTACTGACGATACGTAAACTGATGCGATCGATTGCTCTCGGGGAGATCCCCCCAGGCTATACCATGGCGGCAACGTCGACTGTCCCGAACGCACCACTCCCGCGGTGCGAGCAGAATGGCTTGCGCTTTGACTTTAAAGGGGGCCAGTCTATGTTTGGCGGTCGTCTTAATGTCATGATTGGAAAGATTACTAATGTGAGCGATCGTGAGGTTGAGTTTAAGGAGCAAAGTTGCTCAAGCTGGCAAGTCGCAGCAGTCGCGGCCTGGCCAGAGATTTACCTCAAACCCGGCCAAAAAACAGAGGTGTATGTCGCGCAGCGTCAGGGTGAGGCCACTACACATGTGAAAACCCGTCCTTCGTTACTGTTTTAGGAGTGATAGCGTCCATGGTCAAACAATACTGGAATGAGCTGTCGCCCCAGCATAAAAAATACGCAACCCTCGTTGTTAGTGTCGTGGGGCTGTTGCTGTTTGTCTCAATTTTTGCGTCCTCACCCCAATCAACTAGCAATCGTGGGCCGAAGAACAATGTCAAGACCCTGTTGATTAACCAAGATACCCGAGAATTCGGTATCGATAACCTGGCTGCAAAAGGTAAGCGTCAGGATAAAAAACTCGCTGACTTGCAGCGTAAACTTGAAAATACACAGCAAGAGCTGCGGAAACTAGCCCGCGCTCAGGGGCGAGATGAGAGTGTAGAAAAAGATCTGCAGGAGCTCATGCTGGCCCTTAAAGAAAGCCAGGATAAGACCTTAGCGCTCAGTGACAAGGTTGAAATGCTGATGACAAAAGGGGTGACGCCGGCAAAATCCGCACCCGAGACTGAACCCGTGAATCCAGATTCTGAGATCGACAAGGCCGATACTGATAGCACGCTGGGGAGTTCAGAGGAGGTAAATCAGATAAAGACAGGTAAGATGCCCGGTTCGGAGTATTTTGCCAAAGTCCCGACCCCGGAAGCATCAGGTGATAAGCGGCGGACCAAAAATGATGCAAAAAAAAGTGGTAGCGGTATTCGGGTGGTGTCTGAACACCCTCAAGAAGAGGAGGATGCTGAAGTCCAAGCGCCTGAGGACGACTCGGTTTACCTTCCTGCAGGCGCCATTATCACAGGGGTCCTGATTAATGGCATGGATGCACCGACCTCCATTGGGGCCCGCAAGGAGCCATCGCCTTCGCTAATGCGCATACAAAAAGAAGCCATACTGCCGAACCGCTTCACTGCCGACATTCGTGAGTGTTTTGGCATTGTGGGTGGTTTTGGTGATCTGTCCTCAGAACGCGCTTATCTCCGGGGTGAGGCCATTAGCTGTGTTCGTGACGATGGCAGTGTTGTTGAGGCGCGGTTGGAGGGTTACGCCGTCGGGGAAGATGGCAAAACCGGAGTTCGTGGGCGGCTGGTGTCCAAACAGGGGCAGCTGATCGCGCGTTCCATGGTCGCAGGTTTTATGGAAGGCGTGTCTGGTGCGTTTGAAAACAATCCTGTACCCGTGATACAGACGTCAGGAGTCTCCAACGATCAGATCTTCCAGGATGCCTTCAGTAAAGAAACAGCACAAAACTCGTTTATTGGTGGTTCCGGCAAGGCGCTTGAGCGCATATCGGAGTATTACCTGGAGCTGGCGGAAAACATTTTTCCGATCATCGAGGTGGACGCAGGCCGTGAAATCGACTTTGTGTTGGTCCGTGGTGTGAAATTACAGTTCAAAGGTAAGAAATAGCTCGATTAATCGTGCAATAAAATGAAACTTACCCTAATAACGAGCGTATCCTAACGACATGAAAAAACTTCTCTTAGTTACAGCGGTATTTTCCCTGCTTCAGGGATGTGCCTCCTTCGATATTGGCGAGTCCGAATACGGGTGTTCTGGGATGCCCGTGGGAGTGCGATGCATGAGTACCCGTTCGGTCTATGAGGCAACCAACAACGGTGCGTTACTCACTGCTAAAACGCCTCGGGAGACAGCTGCTGAGTCAACCGTGGCTGTTGACACGAGCCGAGCGCAAGATCCGCTGTATCGCCGGTATGTGGCACCAAACATTCCGGATGCACCGATTCCGATTCGTACGCCGACCCAAGTTATGCGAATCTGGATTGCGCCTTTTGAAAATGATCTGGGCGATCTCCAGATCACGGGCACAATCCTGACAGATATTGAACCTCGTCGCTGGGTTATTGGGACCAAACCCACCCTGAGACAAGATTCAATAAAACCTCTTCAAGTCATTGCTGCCGGTGGTGAATCGAAGAAATAGTGTGACCTGCCCATCAAATTCCCTTCGGTCTTTTTTGGGTGTTTATTGTACTTTTTGAGCTGTTCTTTTAAATGAGGAAATGTTATGGACGATCAAAAACTGAAAAACCCAAGCCATTCCGGCTTCATGATGGCCGCGGCAGTTGTGACTGTCGGCATTGTTGCGCTGTCAGTCTCAGATGTCTCGCTTGCGGGTGCGGGTGGGGCAGAGTTTGATGATATCTGGACCACGTTAAAAGACTGGACCCAGGGCACCTTGGGCCGTATCGTTGCTGGCGCGATGATGCTGGTAGGCATCGTTGGTGGCATTGCTCGCCAGTCGCTGATGTCATTTGCGACCGGTATCGGTGGTGGCATGGGGACCTACTATTCGCCCACCATTATTGAAAACATCATGTCGGCCACCTTGCCGGCAACTGCGGAAGCCGCACAATTCTTGAATACTATCGGTAATGGTTTGATGTAGATCAATCTATTTCTGCTAGATCAAGCTAAAGAGGCCCTTGTTGGCCTCTGTTTTTTTTCCAAAAAGCATTAATTGCACGATTAATCGGGCTATTTCGGAAAGCCCTTTCGCAAAATGGTGGTATTTTTAGCAGTTAGTACCCGTTTCAGTTGAATGGACTGCCCCAAAAGCGCAGCCTGGATGGATAGTATGCTAAAAACTGCCAACACCGGAATTACTCAGCCAACCTCTAACCAGTCACGTGGGCAGCTGCCGCGGTTGTCGCAGGTTGGTTGTCAGCGAAATCTGCTGCACTGTGGATTCACTTTAGTCATTACCTTACTGCTGATCGCAGTGTCCCAGGTGGCGCTTTCGGCTCCGACGATACATCGTGTCGACGGTACGGTTTATATAAATATGGAGGTGGGCGATTCTCTCAGTATTCCGAAAGACGCCGTTTTACAGCATAACAACCCTCAAACATCAAACGAGTTGGCTACCTATAGCGGTAATGCCCCAGTTGGTGCTGTTAGCACTGGTTTATGGTCCGCGACTTGTAGCACTACCTCTAAAGATGGAGTGTCTTGGAGCTATAGCGGTACCGGAACCCAGATAATAACTTTTGAGGCGACGAACTCTGCTGGGGGAAAGGCGGTTGATTTTGGCAACTGTGCGTATATGACGTATGGAGGTAGTTGGGCCAATCGACGAACTTATGTCATAGTCCCAAATCCTAACTCAACGCCTGTCGCCAGTAACTCCTCCAAAACGCTCAATGAAGATGGCAGCGCGGTCATTGCCGCAAATTTTACTGACGCTGATAGCGGGGATACTCATACCATCACCAACCTGTCCCAGCCGGGTACCGGTTCGGTGTCGGTGTCCGGGCTAAATATGACCTACACGCCGCCGGCGAACTGGTCTGGGAGCACCAGCTTTACCTACAAGGTCAAAGACAATAACAATGCCACGTCGGGGACGGCCACCGTTTCCATTACCGTCAACGCGGTGAATGACGCCCCGGTGGCCGGAGCAATGAGCTTCAGTACTAACGAAGACACGGCCCAGTCCAAGACCGTCTCGGTTTCAGACGTTGATGACAGCTCGGGTTTCACCGCCTATGTGGTATCACAACCTTCGACTGGTACCGGTTCTGTGGCGGTGTCAGGTCTATCATATACCTACACGCCGCCGGCGAATTGGAGCGGTAGCACATCCTTTAGTTACCGGGTGAAGGATGATGGCGGCAAGTATTCGGCGACCAAAACCGCATCCGTGACAGTCAGTGCGGTCAATGATGCCCCCGTTGCGGCGACTATGAGCTTCAACACTAACGAGGATACGGCACAGACAAAAACCGTCTCAATCACTGATGTCGACGACAGTTCCGGGTTTACAGCGTATATCGTTTCGCAACCCACATCGGGCACGGGTGCTGTGTCGCTTTCGGGGCTGAGCTATACCTATACGCCACCGGCCAACTGGAGCGGCACCACGTCCTTCACCTACCGTGTGAAAGACGATGGCGGTAAATATTCCGCGACTAAGACTGCCTCTGTGACGGTCAATGCGGTCAACGATGCCCCAGTGGCTGGGGCGATGAGTTTCAGTACTGATGAGGATACGGCCGAAACTGTTACTGTTACTGCCACTGACATTGATGATACCACTGGCTTTACCGGTGAGGTTGTCTCACAGTCATCCTCGGATGGTTCTGTGTCTGTCTCTGGCATGGATTTCACCTTTACCCCGGCGGCGAACTGGTCCGGCACCACGTCCTTCACGTACCGCGTGAGTGATGATGGGGGAGCCAACTCCGCGACCAAGACTGCCAGTGTCACGGTCACTGCGGTTAATGATGCACCGGTGACGGGGGCTTTGTCGTTTAGTACCGATGAAGACGCTGCCCTGGTCCAAACCGTCGTGGTCACCGATGTGGATGACAGTTCGGGATTCACCGCGTATGTGGTGGCGCAACCGGACAATGGCACAGTCACCGTTTCGGGCTTGGATTATACGTATACCCCGCCGGCAGACTGGAGCGGCAGCACGTCCTTTACCTACCGGGTGAAAGACGACAGTGACGCGTATTCTGCGACCAAAACCGCGACGGTGACCGTCACGGCGGTTAACGATGCACCGGTAGCGGGGGCAATGAGCTTCAGCACCGATGAGGACACCGCACAGACCCAAACAGTCTCGATCACGGATGTGGATGACACCACAGGCTTTACGGCTTATGTTGTCGCCGATCCGGATAACGGCTCGGTCTCCATTTCCGGGTTGGACTACACCTACACGCCGCCGGCGGGCTGGAGTGGCACCACCTCGTTCACCTATCGCGTTCAGGATGACGGCGGCCTCTATTCAGCCACCAAAACAGCCTCAGTAACGGTCAATGCGGTCAACGACGCCCCAGTGGCTGGTGCTTTGAGTTTCAGTACCGACGAGGATACGGCTGAAACCGTCACTGTCACGGCCACAGATATTGACGATACCACTGGTTTTACCGGAGAGATTGTCACGCAGCCTTCATCCGGTGGTTCTGTAACTGTCTCGGGTATGGATTTTACCTTTACGCCGGCAGCGGACTGGAACGGCACTACGTCCTTCACGTACCGGGTGAGTGACGATGGTGGGGCCAATTCCGCGACTAAGACCGCAAGTGTGACGGTCAATGCGGTTAATGATGCCCCGGTTGCGGGGGCCTTGTCGTTTAGCACGGATGAAGATACGGCACTGACACAAACTATGTCCGTGGCCGATGTGGATGACACCACGGGTTTTGTTGCGTCTGTGGTAGCGCAGCCGGACAATGGCACTGTAACTCTGTCGGGCCTGGACTATACCTACACACCACCCGCCAACTGGAATGGGACCACCTCGTTCACATACCGAGTGAAGGACGATAGTGATGCCTATTCTGCGACCAAAACAGCGACCATCACGGTCACGGCGGTAAACGATGCGCCGGTCGCGGGGACATTGACCTTCAGCACCGATGAGGACACCGCACAGACCAAAACTGTCTCGGTCACAGATCTGGATGACACCACAGGTTTTACCGCTTATGTTGTGGCCGATCCGGATAACGGCTCGGTCTCCATTTCCGGACTGGACTACACCTACACGCCACCGGCGGATTGGAGCGGTACCACCTCGTTTACCTACCACGTTCAGGATGCGGGCGGGCTGTATTCCGCGACCAAAACTGCCTCAGTAACGGTTAATGCGGTGAACGACGCCCCGGTGGCCGGTGCGATGAGTTTCAGTACCGACGAGGATACAGCTCAAACCGTCACCGTCACGGCCACCGATGTTGATGATACCACCGGCTTTGACGGTGAGATTGTCACACAGCCAACTTCTGGCGGTTCAGTGACTGTCACGGGCATGGATTTTAAGTTCACACCAGCAGCTGATTGGAACGGTACAACGTCTTTTACTTACCGTGTAACTGATGCAGGAGGTGAGCAATCTGCGACCAGAACAGCCAGTGTCACAGTCACAGCGGTGAACGATGCCCCGGTTGCAAGTGCCGTCACATTTAACACTTCTGAGGATATCGAACAATTAAAAGAAGTACTGGTGACCGATCCTGACGCAGGTGACACCCATACCTTGCATGTAGTGGCGCAACCAGGAAGTGGCTCAGTTGCGGTCTCGGGTATGAATCTCATATATACGCCGCCTGCCAACTGGAGTGGCAGCACCTCTTTCACCTACCGTGTCAAAGACAGTGTCGGTGTTTACTCGACATCGAAAACAGCTAGCGTAACGGTTACGGCCGTCAACGATTCCCCGGTGGCTGGTGCCTTGAGTTATAGCACTGACGAAGATACGACTCAGACGCAAACATTGACGGTAACTGATGCTGATGACACGACTGGTTTTGTAGCCAGCGTGGTCGTACAACCCGATAACGGGACAGTGACTGTATCTGGTCTTGACTATACGTATACCCCGCCTGCTGATTGGAGCGGTACAACCTCTTTCACCTACCGTGTGGCTGATGATGAAGGTGCATATTCTGCAACTGAAACTGCGAGTGTTACTGTCACGGCGGTGAATGATGCCCCGGTAGCTGGGGCCTTGAGTTACACTACCGATGAAGATACGGCCGAGACGCAAACCCTGTCCGTTTCTGACGTTGACGATACGACGGGCTTTACAGCCAGTATCGTTGCACAACCCGATAATGGGGCGGTGGCGGTTGATGGTCTTGACTACACCTACACGCCGCCTGCTGATTGGAGCGGTACAACAACTTTCACCTACCGTGTGGCTGATGACGATGGCGCTTATTCCGCGACAGAAACTGCCTCAGTAACTGTTAATGCGATAAACGATGCGCCAATCGCTGGCGCGATGAACTTCAGCACGGATGAAGATACGGCACAGACAATAACCGTAGCTATTACTGACGTTGATGACACCACTGGTTTCACGGCTTATATAGTCGCTCAACCGACTACCGGTACAGGTGCGGTTACTCTGTCTGGAACGGACTATACCTACACCCCACCAGCTAACTGGAGCGGGACCACCTCATTCACCTACCGGGTTAAGGATGACAGTGGAGATTACTCCGCGACAGAAACTGCCTCAGTAACGGTTAATGCGATAAACGATGCGCCAGTTGCCGGTTCGATGAGCTTCAGTACGGATGAGGACACGGCTCAAACCGTCACGGTAACGGCTTCCGATGTAGACGATAGTACCGGCTTTGTGGGTGAGATAGTCACACAACCTTCCTCGGGGGGGGCAGTGAGCGTTTCTGGCATGGACTTTACCTTTACGCCGGCGGAGGATTGGAGTGGCTATACGTCATTCACCTACCGAGTGAGTGATGATGGAGGAGCAAGTTCAGCGACGAAGACCGCCAGTGTCACGGTCGCTGCCGTGAATGATGCCCCGGTAGCGGGTGATCTGAGTTTTGCCACCGATGAAGATACGCCTCAAACTCAATCGCTCACAATCACGGATGTGGACGACACGACTGGCTTCGTTGCCTCTGTTGTCGCGCTACCTGATAACGGGACTGTTACCATTTCTGGCGAAGAATACACCTATACACCCCCATCTAATTGGAGTGGTACTACCTCGTTTACGTATCGCGTAAAAGATGATGGCGATGTGTATTCCGCGACAAAGACAGCCACAGTAACGGTCAATGCAGTGAACGATGCACCTGTGGCTGGCGCATTAGCGTTCAATACCAACGAGGACACCGCAGAAACGCTAATCGTTGCTATTAGTGATGTGGACGACAATACCGGCTTTACAGCCCACATAGTAGCTCAGCCCTCAGAGGGTGCGGTTACTGTGTCAGGCCAAAATTACACCTATACACCGCCTGAGAACTGGAGTGGTGCGACTTCATTCACCTACCGTGTGAAAGACGATGGAGGACTCTATTCGGAGACTGAAACCGCCACGGTAACCGTGATTGCTGTCAACGACGCCCCCGTTGCCGGTGATCTGACTTTCGACACAGATGAAGATACCGCTGAAACTATCACGATCACGGCTACCGATGTTGACGATACTACTGGCTTTGTCGGAGAGATAGTCACGCAGCCCACGGCGGGTGGTACGGTGTCGGTTTCAGGTATGGATTTTACCTTTACACCGTCTGCCGACTGGAACGGGATCACCTCGTTCACTTACCTAGTGAGTGATGGTGGTGGGGCGAACTCTGAAACGAAGACGGCAAGCGTTACTGTTAACGCCGTGAATGATGCCCCAGTGGCCGGGGCCGTTGCATATACAACGTCAGAGGACGTTGCAGAAACTAATGAAGTGACAGTGACAGATCCCGACACCGGTGATACGCACACCCTGCACGTCGTCGCCCAACCTGGCAGTGGATCCGTTGCAGTCTCCGGGATGGATCTCACCTACACTCCGGCGGCAAACTGGAGTGGTACCACCTCATTCACGTATCGCGTCAAGGACAGCGTCGGGGCGTATTCTGCGACGGAAACGGCGAGCGTTACCGTCACCGCGGTCAACGATGCCCCGGTTGCGGGTAACATAGGTTTCAGCACTGACGAGGACACGGCACAGACGGTAACTTTATCGGTAACAGATGTTGACGACACTACCGGATTTGTCGCTTCTGTTGTTGATCAGCCGAGCAATGGGACAGTCACCATTTCTGGGCTGGACTACACCTACACACCACCTGAAAACTGGAGTGGAACTACCACGTTCACCTACCGAGTGAAGGATGCCAGCGGGGCGTATTCCACAACCGAAACGGCGACAGTCACCGTGAACGCGGTGAATGATGAACCGGTCGCAGGCGCCCTGAACTTCACCACTGATGAGGACACGGCACAATCGCAAACGGTCACGATCAGTGATGTCGATGACACCACGGGTTTTACCGCGTATGTCGTCGATCAGCCAACCGACGGTAGTGTGTCGGTCAGCGGACTTGACTACACCTACACGCCCCCTGCTCATTGGAGTGGTACGACAACATTCACTTATTGGGTGCAGGATGACAGTGGTGCGTATTCAGCGCTCGAAACGGCCACGGTCACCGTCAATGCAGTCAATGATCCGCCGGTGGCGGGGGATTTGAGTTTCAGCACAGACGAGGACACAGCGCAAAGCCTTACCCTGACAGCCACCGATGTGGATGACACCAGCGGTTTTGTGGGTGAGATTGTTTCGCAGCCGACTGCTGGCGGCACGGTGTCCGTCTCTGGGATGGATTTCACCTTCACGCCGAATGAGAACTGGAACGGTACGACGTCCTTTACGTACCGTGTTCAGGATGATGGCAGTGCGACGTCCGAGACCAAAACCGCGAGTGTAACGGTCAATGCCGTGAACGACGCGCCTGTGGCCGGGGCATTGAGTTTCACCACTGAGGAAGATACCGCGCAATCTGAAACCGTCTCGATCACGGATGTGGACGATACCGCGGGCTTCAGGGCACACGTGGTCGATCAACCGGCTTACGGCACGGTGACTATCGCGGACCTGGATTACACCTACACGCCGCCTACAGATTGGAACGGTTCCACCACTTTCACCTACCGTGTGGAGGATAACAGTGGGTTGTATTCAACCACCAAGACCGCGAGTGTCACGGTGAACGCCGTGAACGACGCCCCGGTGGCAGGGAGCCTGAGCTTCATTACTGACGAAGACACAGCCCAGTCGCAGACCCTGACCATTACCGATGTTGACGACAGCAGTGGCTTTACCGCCTATGTCGTGACGGAACCCAGTAACGGCACTGTTTCTGTGAGCGGCCTGGATTATACCTATACGCCTCCAGCTGACTGGAATGGGGCCACGTCCTTTACCTACCGCGTGAAGGATGAAGGCGGATTGTTTTCAACGACTGAAACAGCATTGGTCACGGTCAATGCGGTCAATGACGCCCCAGTCGCCGGAGACATGACCTTCAACACGGACGAGGACACACCGGCAACGATAACGGTCACTGCCACCGATATCGATGATACGAGTGGCTTTGTGGGTGAAATTGTCTCCCAGCCCTCTGAAGGCGGAGCGGTGACAGTTTCAGGCATGGATTTCACCTTCAGCCCGAGCGCGGACTGGAACGGTACCACGTCTTTTACTTACCGCGTGAAGGATGACGGTGGTTTGTATTCCGCGGCCAAAACGGCGAGCATCACGGTTGCAGCGATCAACGATGCGCCCGTGGCGGGGGATCTTAGTTTCAGTACCGATGAGGACACACCTGAAACCGTTACGGTCACGGCCACAGATGTCGACGATACAACTGGGTTTAGCGGTGTGATCGTCTCACAGCCCACGGCGGGTGGCGCAGTTTCTGTCTCCGGCATGGATTTCACCTTCACACCGACGGAACACTGGAACGGAACTACTTCGTTTACGTACCAGGTGCAGGACGCCGGTGGCCTGTTCTCTGTGGTTAAAACCGCGAATGTGACCGTTTCAGCGGTCAACGACGCCCCAGTGGCAGGGGATCTGAGTTTCACCACGGACGAGGATACAGCCCTGTCACAAACCGTGACGATCACAGACGTTGATGATACCACTGGGTTTACGGCTTACGTGGTGGAGTCGCCCGCGAGCGGCAGTGTGTCTGTGTCGGGTTTAGACTATACCTATACACCGTCAACCAATTGGAGCGGTACCTCGTCGTTTACTTACCGGGTGCAGGACGACGGCGGGCAGTACTCTGAGACCAAGACCGCAAACATCACAGTCGCCGCGGTTAACGATGCGCCGGTGGCCGGCACGATGAGCTTCAGCACCGATGAGGACACCCCGGAAACCGTTACTGTCTCAGCGACCGACGTTGACGATACGGCTGGGTTTACGGGTGTGATTGTTTCGCAGCCTGAAGAGGGCGGAGCAGTGACGGTCTCGGGGATGGACTTTACGTTCACGCCGACTGAACACTGGAACGGCACAAGCTCGTTTACCTACCAGGTGAAAGATGACGGTGGCGCTAGTTCTGTTACCAAAACAGCCAGCATCACGGTCACGGCGGTGAATGATGCGCCGGATGCGGGTGCTTTGAGTTTCAGCACGGATGAGGATACGCCGCTAACGCAAACCTTATCTGTCACCGATGTGGATGACAGTACAGGTTTTATTGCCTCTGTGGTCGAGCAACCCGGCAGTGGAGGCACTGTAACGATCTCTGGGCTGGACTATACCTTCACCCCGATCGCCGACTGGCACGGTACCACGTCCTTTACCTACAGGGTGAAAGATGATGGTGGGGCGTATTCGTCCACTGAGACCGCAACTGTCACGGTCAATGCGGTGAACGATGCGCCGGTGGCAAGTGTGGCGACCTTTGAAACCTCAGAAGACACGGCGCAAACGCAGGCCATTGCGGTCAGTGACCCGGATACCGCGGACAGCCACACCTTGTATGTGGTGGGCGAGCCGAGCGAGGGTGCTGTGGTGGTCTCCGACATGGACCTCATTTATACACCGCCGCTTAACTGGAGTGGCACGACGTCTTTTACCTACCGCGTGAAAGACAGCGCGGGGGCGTATTCTGCCACTGAAACGGCGAATGTCACCGTGATCGCCGTGAATGATGCGCCCGTGGCCGGGAATCTGAGTTTTGATACTGATGAGGACACGGAGCAAACCCAAACCGTCTCGGTCACGGATGTGGATGATACGAGTGACTTTACCGGGCAGGTTGTCAGCCAACCCTCGGAGGGCGGTGAAGTATCCGTGTCGGGCCTGGATTTCGTCTATACCCCGAGTGCGAACTGGAGTGGCACGACCACCTTTACCTATCGGGTGAGTGACGCCGGTGGCGCCTATTCGGCCACGAAGACGGCGTTAATCACGGTCAATGCGGTAAACGATGCCCCGGTGGCGGGTGCCTTAAGCTTTAGCACGGATGAAGATACGGCGCTGACGCAAACCCTGTCGGTGACCGATGTGGATGACAGCACCGGTTTTGTTGCCTCTGTGGTCGAACATCCAGCCAATGGCTCGGTGGCAGTCTCCGGTTTGGATTACACCTACACGCCACCCGTTGATTGGAACGGGAGCACGTCATTCACCTATCGTGTGGCGGATGATGACGGGATCTATGCAACCACCCTGACCGCGACGGTGACTGTCAACGCGGTAGATGATGCACCGGTAGTGAGTGTGGCGTCGTTTGAGACGGCGGAAGATACCGACCAGGCCAAGGCGGTGGTGGTTACCGATCCCGATTTCGGCGACAGCCACACGCTGCATGTTGTTGCGCAGCCAGACAACGGTGTCGTGACGATCTCCGGGCTGAATCTGTCCTATTCACCTGCGGCGGATTGGTATGGGTCGACGTCCTTTACCTACCGGGTGATGGACAGCACGGGTCTCTATTCCGCCACCAAAACCGCCAATATTACGGTGACAGCGGTGAATGATGCCCCGTCCGCCGGGGCGTTGACGTTTGTCACCGATGAAGACGTACCACAAACGTCGGTATTGCTGGTCTCTGATGTGGATGATGCAAGCGGTCATACCGCTTACGTCACCGCGCAACCCGGCAGCGGTGAACTCACCGTATCGGGCTTGAGTTACACCTATACACCGCCAGCCCACTGGAACGGTACGACATCGTTCACGTACCGTGTTCAAGACCCGGGTGGCTTGTATTCGACAACACGCACAGCGTCAGTCACTGTGAATGCCGTCAACGATGCACCGGTAGCGGGGGCCCTGAGCTTCAACACCAATGAGGACACCGCGCAGACGCAGAGATTCTCAGTGACCGACGTGGATGACACCGCCGATTTTATCGCGAGTGTGGTTTCCCACCCAGACAACGGTAGTGTCACCATTTCGGGGCTTGACTTTATTTACACGCCGCCCGCGGATTGGAGCGGCACGACCAGTTTCACCTATCGTGTGGCTGATGACGATGGGGCCTATTCATCAACGCTGACTGCATCTGTGACGGTTGAAGCGGTGAATGATGCGCCCCTCGCCGGGGATTTGGCCTTCAGTACTGATGAGGATGTTTCGCAGACGCTCACGTTAACGGTCACCGATGTTGACAATGCGAGTGGCCACGTCGGGCAGGTTGTCACACAGCCTGAAAGTGGTGATGTGACAGTGTCAGGGGTCGATTTTACCTACCTGCCACCGCAGGATTGGTACGGCACAACAACTTTCACCTACCGGGTACTGGACCCCAGTGACGGGGTTTCTGACACCAAGATAGCTACAGTGACCGTCGTTCCTGTTAATGACGCCCCTCGTGTCGAGACGCTCAATATCAGCACTTTAGAGGACGCTGCCATCACGGCTACTGCGGTCGTTATTGACCCGGACGCTGATGAGTCTCACACCGTGGTCCTGGTGACAACGCCGTCTGCCACTGTTGGAGCCTTAACGGCGGCTGGTCTGGATCTCACCTTTACACCGGCGCAGGACTGGAACGGTACAGCGTCATACACGTACAAAGTTAGAGATAATGCTGGCGCGGAATCTGCGGTGGTTACCGGGGTGATAGAGGCCATAGCCGTCAACGACGCGCCGGTGGCGGGTCAGCCGATGGCATTTGATACACTGGAGGATGTGGCGCAAACGTTAACAGCGTTAGTAACTGATGTGGATAACACAGACAGTGAGTTGGTTGTTGAGGTGCAAGCGCAGCCTAACATAGGCGATGTCACCATAGACGGCTTGGCGGTGACCTACACGCCGCCGCTCAACTGGTTTGGCGAAACCTCCTTTACCTACCTGATCAAAGACATCGAAGGTGCCATCACAGACACCGTGACGGCTCAGGTATCAGTCACGGAAGTGCTGGAGCCGCCAATTGCCGATCCTTTAGTCATTAATACGGATGAGGATATCGCGCAGGCGAGCACCGTCACCTATACCGATCCGGATGATTCAGGGGGTGTGTTTGCTGAGCTCATTGGTTCACCCGCCAATGGTCAGGTAACGCTCTCAGGGCTTGAGTTTACCTACACGCCTGATCAGGATTTCAATGGCAGTGACACATTTGCGTACACCTTGTCTGACGCTAGCGGGGCCACCTCGGAGGTACAAACGGCAACGGTTGAAGTGGCTCCTGTCAATGATGCTCCGGTGTCGCAGGATGTGACTGTCAATGCCGTCGAGGATACGGCGATCACCTTTGCGGTGCCGGTGACTGACCCGGATGCGGGCGACGCACACAGCTTTACCATGATCAGCTCCGCGATGTTTGGCGACATTGCCTCTGACGGGCTGAATGTCACCTATACGCCGGATCCAGATCGCTACGGCGCGGACATCATGACGTTTTCCGTCGTTGATGCCGCCGGCGCTGAAAGTGGCGAATATAACCTGAACATCTTTGTAGAGGCGACGAACGATGCACCGACCGGCACCACGCTGGAGGCGACCGTTGATGAAGACAGCGTCGATAACCGGCTGCGGCCGCGGGTCTTTGACGTCGATACCCTCAGCGATACCGAATATGCCAGCGTGGTCGTCACCAGTGATGCCAGCCACGGCAGTGTGACGGTGGTTGACGATGAGTTTGCCTACACCCCAGTAGCCGACTATTTTGGCGTCGACACGTTTGAGTATGTTGTCACGGACAGTGGGGGTGAAACGGTCAGCGGTGTTGCCAACCTGACGGTGACCAATACCGGAGATGCTCCTGTACTGGCTGCCGTCTCGGCGTTAAAGGTGCCTGATCACGACTCAGCTTCTGTCAAAATTGAGCTTGCAAGCGATGCGGACCTTCCAGACGATGCCATAACCCTATCGATCAGGATTCCGCCCGCTGCCGGAACCGCGAGCCTAATGGGTGATACGCTCACCTATGTCGCCGCGTCGGGATTTTTCGGTGCGGATGAGCTGGTTGTGCGCGCAACGGACCGCTTTGGTCTTTACAATGATATTACCGTTGCGGTGGACGTCTTTGACTTCAATATAGCCCCGTCTGAAGCTTCGCTCTCAATAGAGACAGATGAAGATCTGGTCTCGGATCTGACGGCGGCAACGGTCGTCGATCCCGATATTGATGACGAGGGTAAGCACGTGTTTAGCGTGGTGACGCAACCTACCTACGGCACAGTGCAAATGGTGGGGAACCGTTTCGAGTATACCCCAGACCCCGACTTTAACGGTGCGGATTCTTTCAGCTTCCGTGCGGAAGACACTGCCGGCGCCAGTGTCATTGGCACAGCCAGTGTGGTCGTCAATCCCAAGGCGGATAAACCGACCAAGGCGACGCTATACCTTGAAGCCTATGACAATATTGCCAGCGAGCCAGCACAACCCATTGTGGCCGATCCCGATATCAATGCGCCAGGGGATACATTCACATTCGCTATCGACAGCACACCGATACATGGCAATGTGAAGCTAAACGGTAGTAACTTCGTGTATACCCCGGCGCCGAACTATTTGGGCAAGGACAGTTTCACCTATACAGTTACGGACAGCTATGGTTTAACCCTGGTAGCGACGGCTGAAGTGAATGTCCTGTTTCATAACGATGCGCCAACCGCTACATCCGTAGAAATTTCCACGATGGAGGATCGGGCAAGTTATTACGTGGCGCCTGAGGTGACTGACCCGGATGAGGGCGATAAATTCACCTTCTCGGTCATCACCGGCCCCGAAAACGGTACCATCGAGGCGGGACCGATGGGGTTGCGATTCATTCCGAACCCCAACTATTTTGGCACGGAGACGTTTACCTACCGCGCGATCGATGCGGGTGGTTTGACGGTCACAGGTACGGGTACTGTCATTGTTAGGCCGGTCAATGATGCGCCCAGCTCGGTGGAGGGGACAATTGTTACGACGGAAGATACCGACAGTGAACCCACTGCCATGTCTGTGATTGATGTGGACGACGATATTCACAGCATTGCGCTGGCGAGTAAATCCGGTCACGGTACGGTGATTATCAATGAAGACTACACCGTTACCTATGTGCCGGACGCTGAGTTCAACGGTGAGGACAGCTTCCTCGTGCGTGCCGCCGATCCGGACGGTTTATATACCTTTGGTGAGGTGTCGGTAACGGTGACCCCGCTCCAGGATGCGCCACGCGCCGTTAGCGGTACCGTCATGGCGTTCCAAGGGCAGGAACATTACCGCTTGGATATTGTCGTGGACGATCCCGATGAGGGTGATACGTTCTCCGTCATCGCTGTCTCTGCGTCGGAGTCAGGTACGCGGGGAACGGTGGCCCTGTCAGATGGTGTTGTGACCTACACTGCACCCACTGGCTATGAGGGATCGGATTCCTTTGACGTAATGGTGGAGGATTCAGCAGGGAATCAACTGACGGGCTCTCTCGATGTCAGAGTTGACGAGGCATTTCACTTTGTCGCCACGTCGGCGAGCCATTTCAGCGCTATGCAAACTCACGAGTTGATTAAGATCCTTGTGAGTAAGTCTCGCGGTCCAGACTGTCGATTTGTGACATCGTTGACCTCCAGTGCCCGGGAAGAGTGGCTCTGTTTGGTCGAATTCGTTGTTGCGCCCGATGGGCTTGAAGCTAGACTTCGTTCCAACGGTACAGAGTTGCGCGGTGGTGTGTCCACTCCAGGTGAGCACGAAATCACCTATACCGTGACGGCGAGGAACCGCTTTATCCCTGATCTGGAGCTACAGTACTCGGGTACGCAGACGTTAACGGTGTTCGAGCTGCCAACGCCTGAGCAATATGTCAAACCAGAGCTGGAGCCGTTGCCGGATGGATCAATGAGCGTGGATATTGCCACAGGCATTGCCGGTCTGGTCACAGGGTCTGCGCCGATTGGCTCTTTGGCCATTGATGTACAACACCCCGGCGGCACAGATCATGTCGAAAATAATCGTGGATTCAGTGCGAGTCGCTCTAAACTCTCACACGAAATTGTCATGGACTATGCGCCCTTGTGGTCTCAGCGTGAAATCACAGTGAAAACCAGCTATGTCGAGCATCCGGACAATTACATTGAGGAGACCTATAACACCGTTGTGGTGCCGCCCAAACGGATTTATGGTGAAATTGAACTGCCGACAGAAATACTCGATACGGAGGCCTTAACAGTCAAAATCCGCATGGGCGAATACAAGGATGGACGTATTGTCTATGACGGGGATCGGTTAGGGCAGTGGAAAGCTACCTTCGGGCGTGTTGTCAGCGGCGGCAAATTTGAACCGATACTGACCGATATTGAGATTGTTGACGGCTATGCGCAGGTCACACAGTCTTTCGCGGATATCGAGTCATCGCGCTATGCTGCCGAGTTTGAACTGGTGTCACCGATTGAAGGCTATAGTCGAAAATTCGTGTCTCGACCGGGTTACATGACCGTGCTGAGAGGTGGCGCACTTGACAGTAATGTCAGTGCGCGTCGTGTGGCTGGACCCGCACCTTTCAGTTCGATTGTGCAAGTCGCGACAGAATCCCGCATGGATAAGCGAGAAATTGGCGGTACCAGCTGGTTCTTCAGTGATGACGGTATCGATTGGCACGAGCGCGAAGAACTGTCCGGCCGTACCTACTTCTCGGAGGTGTTTGGGCTCGGTTCGACCTTTGTGAAGGCCGAGGTGGTAAACCGTAACGACGGAACCGTTTACGAAACTCAGCCGGTCGAATTTGTGGGTTACTATATACCGAAGGTGGATATCGTTGGACCGCGAGTAGCCTTTATTGGCGGGGATATCACCCTTTCAGCCGAGGCAACACTCAATGGCCTACCTATTGACGCTGTCATTGAGTGGGATGTCAACGGTAGCGGTTACAACACCGAAGGTAAGAGCATCACGTTGAGCAGTGACGTCGAAACGAATGCTTTGGTCAAGGTTCGGGCCCGGAGTCCTGCGGCCTTACCGGGCGATCGCTATGCGTATGATTTCGACTCTTATCGGGTTATATGGAAGCCCGTGAAGGCACCGTATGTTGTTGTTAACAGTGACAGCGTGATGGAGTCGGGCGTCGAAACCACATTCACAGCCCGTGTGGTTCTGCCTTACAACGGTATGGAGGCCGAAACAGATGGATTTTGGACGCTTCCCGACGGATCGACGGTTTCAGGTAGTGAGCTGTTGCATAATCCAGACCCGACAACCAATCTTTCTGGTCAGGAACGACGTTCCATGTTGTACACCGCATGGGTCGTGGGCTACCGGGAGTCAGGGGCTGAACTGACCTATGAACGTAAATTCACGGTTTGGGATTATCTGTGGCCCGATTGGTCGTTAAGCAGTCGTTTTGGGGAAACCGTAGCCCCAACGCGGGTAACGGTGGATATGCGCCCCATTAACAAAGTGACAGATTTGGAAGACCTGCAGTATCAATGGACATTGCCGGCTGAGGCGGTACTCGTCGATGACCGCGAAACTTCGAAAGTCTTCGATATCATGGATCCGGGTGACTACTCCGTGTCTGTCACAGTGACCGATGCCAGGGGCAATACGGTTACCAAGCAAAAAGACTTTACCCTGACCCAAGCCGAACCTTACAGCATGACGGTGTCTGTGACAGGCGACAATGAGTTAATGCGTGAGCCAGTCTCCCTGCTGGTTCGACCCTATGTCGACGGTGGGCACCCCGATGATCGAGTCGCTTCATTCGATTATTACGTCAATGGTCTTCAAATTGATGCGGACAGCGCCAGTTATACCCGTACAACCTTACTGGAAGGCGTGCATACGATCGAAGTGACAATGAACAGTGAAATGGGAGAGACCGTCACCGTCAGTAAAGAAGTAACTGTTATAGACAATCAGATACCGACGTGTGAACCCACTTACACTGAAGGCTCAACTGATTGGTTGGTGTACGCTACGTGTACAGATATTGATGGTCGGATCAAGCGTTATGCCTGGACGGCGGATGGTGTGGTTTTGAATGTGACCTCTGGCAGGGCCACACTATCCAAAGCGAGCTTCCCTGGAGGGGTGATTGTGGGTGTGACCGGTGTTGATGACTCGGGTGAATCCAGTGAAGTGGTCGAAATTGAGCTGCAAGCAATTAATTAAGGCTGGAGTTGCTGAAAAATCATTCAGTTAACACAGCGGTAATAAAAAAAACCGGTTATTTTCGACAAAGTCGGAAATAGCCGGATTTTTCGTGCAATAAAAGAATAGCCAAAATTTCACTCCTTTATACTGTCGGTTAAGACACTATTGGGGGTGCTTTCAAAAATGAATATTCACTTCGGAGTCAAACTGCTGGCTCTCCTTACGGTTTCTGTGGTTGTACAAGCCAAGGAACTTAAGGTACCGCAAATCCAGGATATGGTGACATTGCCGGTTTCCGGCGTTAAGGCCGTGAAGAGCAATGATCAAATATTGTTCGTTTCCAGTAATGGCCGCTTTGTTTTTACCGGTGAGCTGTATGACACCTGGTACAAGCGCAAAGCCAGCAGCATGGACGAACTTCGTGATACCGGGACGCACATTCACCTGGATCGTATGAATCTCAATGTCGATGAGCTGAATACGGCTACCCTGGGGAAGGGTAAGAAGGACGTAGTCGTATTCATTGATCCTCGATGTCCCTATTGTGAAAAAATCATCAACGCATCGTATAAATTGTTAGATCAGTACACATTCAAGTACGTCATCGTACAGGTCCTGGGGGAAGAGTCGGAGCGACTGGCAAGGGTGACCTCCTGTGCAAGCGATCGCAAGGAGATCATTCCGGCATTGCTGTCTCGTTCCATTGATGAGCTGGCAACCAAACCCTCATGTACAGAGGCGGACAGCTTTCTCAAATCCAATCTAACAGCCGAGATGTTTGGTATTCGGGGTGTGCCTTACTCAATAGCACCGAACGGTAAAGTCAATAAAGGACTGCCAGCGAATTTGGCGCAATGGCTAAACGCTAATCACTGAGGATACAAGTATGCGATTACTGACACTCAGAAAGCGATATGACAATCATACCTTGGTCAGTACTACGGAGCGTACGCTTTCTCTGATTCCGACCCTTTCCGTTAAAAAGGGTGTTACAAAGAAAGAAGCTTTGTCTAAGGGCGATGAAAGCCAGCAAACCGTCCGGTCGTCCATTTTTAAGATGGACGATAAAGCGATTGGCTTTTGCTTTATCTGTGAACCGCTGACCGGTTTTGATAATAACACCCAGGAACGGGCCAATTCGTTGCTCAATCATCACTATCCCGATGATACGGTGATGCAAACCTTGCTTATCCGCTCACCGGACATAAGCCAGCAAATCTATGAAATGCAGGTGTTACGAAGAGATCAAGACGATCCGCTTTTGCGGAGTGTTGTTGATCAACGCGCAGATTTCCTCAAAAACGCGACTTGCACGGGCATTGATTCACGGGGCACCAAAGCGGTTGATCTTAAATTGATTATATCGTTCAAAATACCCATCAAAAGCGAACTGCCCTCCGTCGATGAGATGACGGAGGCGGAAACCACGGCGAACGAGGTGTTAGCCTCCCTTGAGACACTGGGGGTACAGCCAGAAATCGTCTGCGGTGATACCTACATACGACTCATGGAAGTGCTGATGAATTGGGGGCCCGATGCCGCCTGGCGTCATCATTTGCCCTCACACAATGAGGATCTCACCATCGGGGAGCAAATCGTTGATTACGACAAACCGATTGAGGTATCGAGTGAATTTCTGAAGCTGGGAGACACCTACGCCAAAACGCTTTCAGCCAAACGCCTGCCAGAAGGCATGTATTTTGGCGATGCCATTGTCTACGCCGGCGATATGCATGGGCAGAATACGGGTTTTCGTGGTAACTACATGATCGCTTGTAATGTGGTCTTTCCAAAGCACGAAGAAACAAAACAAGCGCTGGAGAGAAACCGGCAATTTGTGGTGAACCAGGCCTATGGGCCGATTCAGAAATTCGTGCCGGTGCTGGGGGAGAAGAAATACAACTACGACTTGCTTAATAAATCACTGGAGGATGGCAACCGTCCTATACGTGTAAGCTATACGGTCACCGTATTTGCGGATTCCAAGGAAGCGGTTGACAAGGCCGCCATGGCTGTGCGCTCGACCTGGCGCCAATCACGCTTTGAGCTCATACCCGATGTATTTATGCAGCTGCCGATGTTTATAAACTCAATGCCACTGTGTGCCGACCTCGAGGGCATTAAAGAGTTGTTTCGGTATAAAACGATGGCGGCAGAGCATGCGGGTCCCATCCTGCCGCTCTTTGGGGAATGGAAAGGCACAGGAACGCCGTTAGTGAATTTGTTCAGTCGTAACGGACAACTCATGAGTATGTCGTTTCATGATTCTGGCTCGAACTACAATTATGTGATAGCTGCTCAGTCTGGATCGGGCAAGAGTTTCTTGCAGAATGAGATTGTCTCCTCCGTGCTGTCTGAAGGCGGCATTGTCTGGGGCATTGACGTAGGTCGTTCATACGAGAAAGTCTGCGAAGCCTATGATGGGGATTTCATCCATTTTGGCGAAGAAAGCAATATTTGCCTGAATCCGTTTGAATTAATCAGAAACTGGGAGGAGGAAGAAGACGCCGTTATTGGCCTGCTGGCCACCATGGCCGCGCCAACCGAACCTCTTGATGACTTCAAGCACTCTGGTCTGAAGCGGGTGACGCAAGAGGTCTGGAATGATCTCGGCGTTGAAATGTTAGTTGACGATGTTGAGAAGAAGCTGCTGGAGCAGAATGATGAACGCCTTCAGGACGTGGGGCATCAATTGTACGCTTTCACCTCGCGGGGCAGTTACGGGAAATATTTCAACGGCAAGAACACCATTGCCTTCGAAAATCGTTTTACGATGCTGGAGTTGGAAGAGCTAAAGGGACGTAAACACCTACAAAAAGTGGTATTGCTACAGCTCATTTACCAAATCCAGCAAGAAATGTACCTCTCTAACGCCGAAAAACGCAAGATCAAGAAGCTGGTTTTTATCGATGAGGCGTGGGATTTACTGAGTGAGGGCGATGTTGCGAAATTTATTGAGCACGGTTACCGACGATTCCGCAAATACGGCGGATTTGTGGGTATCATTACTCAGTCAATTAACGACCTCTATAACAGTCCCACCGGTCATGCGATCGCGGAGAACTCGGCAACCACAATTTTGATGGGCCAAAAACGTGAGACAATCACTAAAATTAAGGAAGAAAAACGCCTTGACATTGCCCCAGGGCAATTCCAGCTGTTGAAAACCATCCACACGGTACCTAATGCCTATTCCGAAATGTTCATCATCTCAGAGCGCGGTTCAGGTATTGGTCGCCTGGTGGTTAACGATTTCCAAAAACTGCTTTACTCAACTCACCCCAATGATGTGTCGCAGATAGCGGAACGGCAAAATCAGGGGATGTCGGTTGAAGAAGCTATCACAGATATTCTTAACCAGCGGCGTCAAGAGGCCATCGCCAGAGGGGCCGCCTAGGAGCCATTATGAAAAATTTTATCCAGGGTTTCGCAGGATCTGCAATCGCTGTGGCAGCCGTTTGGTTTTTTGTGCTCGCCCCGCGGTTGGCAGCGGTCGAATCAGAGATTGCACTCAGACCACCGGTAGCAGTTATCGACTATATGAGAATCTTACGTGCCTCTGGCACGGATAATGTTTCTCTGGAAGACAGCGCCAACTCTTTAGTACAAGAAATCGCCAAACTAAAGCAGGCGGGCTACATTGTGCTGGACTATACGACACTGACCGCATTTCCTGACGAGCTGGACATCACGGATATAGTGCTGGAAAGCAAACAACAGCAAAATAATAGGGAAAATTAGCCCGAGGCACCGGAATTTTTAGAAATAGCTAAATTAATCGGGCAATAAAAAGATTGGGGTGACACGGACCCGGTTATGATAGGCCATCAACTCAGGATGGCTTTTTATGTTCCTCAAAAAGAAAGAGCAGTGGTCCACATTCGCGCTAAAAGCGTCTGTTTTCGTGACTGCATTAGTTACGTCCTTTTATTGGTTTATGGGCAACTACCGCATAGGGATTGATTTCCAAGGTGAGCGGTGCCTGCCCGAGCATAAGGTTTGGCTGATAGATCTCAATGATCAGCGATTGGTGAAGGGTGCGACCTATTCATTCCATTCTAAAGGTGCCGCGCCGATTTATACCGATGGGACAAGAATGCTCAAGATCTTAGCCGCCGTCCCGGGTGATAAGGTCGCCGTTCGGGTTGACAGTGAGCATATCAATGGGGTGGAAGTGGTTCGAGAGCCGCAAGTGTTGGTCAACGATACGATTGTCGCGAGAGGACTCATCCATGCAAAACGGGCACAAGTGGATTATAGGCAATTTGCGGGCGAGTCTGTACTGACGGAAGGTCGGTATTGGTTCCTTGGAACTTCACCGTTGTCCTTTGATTCGCGTTATTGGGGAACCGTCACATCGGAACAGATTATAGGACGCGCCTATGCAATATTCTAAAGTTATATTGTTCGTTCTAGTGGTAATAGTCGGCTTTTGGGGCAGGGTAACTTGCGCATCCAGCGAATTGGACATTGAAGCGGCTGCCAGAGAAGCGGCAGCGAATATCAAAAGGGTTCGAAATAACCTGGATGAGAGCGTCCTGCAGGCAGCAGCTGAATCGTATCAACAGACGATGGTGCAGTCGAGAGCCTATAACGCTGCTGCGGAAGGCATACGGCGCCAAAGCTTCGATCAGTTACGAGCCGAAGTACAACTGGAGCAGCAAAAGGACAAGATGGCCGACAAATCCTACGTGCTGTTTGTCAGTTGGTCTATGGGGGAGACAGAGCTTAAACATGTGTTATGGTTAATCGCCGGGGACGAATCGGTTGTTGTGGCCTTCCGGGGTATTTTACCTGGGGAGCGCTTTATCGATGGCATGAAGCGAATCCACGCCTTGATCAAAGACATCGAGGCCGATGGCATTGAAAAGGCGCCCAACATTGTCTTAAACCCGGTTCTGTTTAGGGATCACGCCGTGTCGGTAGTGCCCACTATCGTGGCGTTAAAAGATGATGGGTCAGGCAACGCTGAGGCCAGGGTAACGGGTCTTCATGACCCGGCATGGCTTAGAAAAAAGCGCGATGCTGGCGAGGCTAGTGACTTTGGTGAGCGCGGCCCGGTGCTGGAGATCGTAGAGGAGGATCTCATAGAACGTATGAAACGTTCACTGGACCAGCAAGAGTGGGAGGCTAAAAAGCGACTGGCGTACCACCGCTCCTGGAACAATCAAGCCAAGTTGTTTAGGCACTACCCATTGGTCAAAAAAACAGCGGTCCGCTGGCTCACGCCCATTGTGGAGGCAAGTAACGATATTCGGTCACCGTCCGGTGAGGTCATCATCGCAAAAGGTGAACGGGTCAACATGTTGGACAAGCGGGACTTCAATGGGACGCTGCTGATCTTTGACCCCACCAGAGCAGAGGAAATTAGCCGGGTTAACGGCTATCTGGACAAGCACACTCCCTTAAGCCCCATGCTGATTGCAACACAATTTCATCAAGACCATGGGTGGGAGGGCTATAAATCATTGACGGAGAAGCTTGATCAGCATGTTTATCTGATCACGGCCGATGTGGCCCGTCGATTCAGGGTGCGACGTACCCCGTTGGTGGTTACGGCCGAAGACGCTTATTTCAAACTTCATGAAATCGGTGATGAATATGCCGAGGAGGGTTCAACACGATGAGGGTGGCTAGATTGCGGTGTGTGCTCTGTATGGCTTTCTTATCGCTGACGTCGATGGGCACATCAGCGGATATGGATTGTGATGACGCCAATCTTATGTCAGGCGCCTTAATGACCAACATTTGTTGGGACTGCATTTTCCCAATCAAGGTCGCTGGAGCGACATTAGGGGGCTCTGGTGATATACCCGATGGTGCCGCGGACAAGGAGTTTTACTGTATCTGCGACGGCGATGACGGGCTGGCTATTGTCGGCTTACCCATGGGCTTTTGGGAGCCTGCCCGTCTGATCGAGTTCCAGACCACCCCAGGATGTTCATCTGTACTGGGTGGTATAAAGTTTCCGATGGATAAACTCTTCCGTGGGACCATTGGCAACTTGTCAGAGACCGCTGATTCCAGTATGGGAAGCTTTTATCATTACCATTATTACGCCTTCCCGTTGCTGATGATGATGGAGATGTTTACCAATAAGGGGTGTAATGCCGACGGCTATATGGATCTGGATCTCATGTATCTCAGTGAGTTGGACCCAAGCTGGAATAACAGTGAGTTGGCCTTCTTTCTGAATCCGGAGGCGGCGTTGGTCTCGAATCCGGTCGCTACAGTGGCCTGCGCGGCGGACGCAGCTGCGGCAATGGCTGGTGACACCCTCAATGACATGTTTTGGTGTGCGGGAACCTGGGGAACAATCTACCCGCTAAGCGGCCATAACAGTCAGAGTTCAGGCATTCTTCAAGATACTTCCTTGAATAAAATAAAGACCATTGCGGCACTGCACCGGCGAGGCTTGGCCTGGCGCACCATGGGCAATGATGCCATGTGCCGTGGCGTGATTGATCCCACCTTTGATAAGGAGATGTATAAGTACACCATTGTTCACGCAAATCCTGAAACCCAGTCTGCGCATGTTACGGGCGCACCCGTGATGCAGTGGGGAGCCAACCGGCTCATCCCCGGTACCGCGGATATGCCGATTTACATGTCCTGGCGCTGGGTCGATTGCTGTCTGAGGTAGATCGATGCGGAATCACCCGTGTTTTACCTTTGTCGTGGCCCATGTGCTCTCCGCGGCTTTGGTGTTGACGCCGATGAGCCTGTCATTCGCGGATTCGATCTCGGAGGCGGGCAGAGAGGGTCAGAACTTTGGTGAGGCGCTGAACCGCACATTTGAGATGCCCCAGGTGTCAAACGGCACCATCTCAACGGCGTCAGGTACGTCGATATCGATTAACGATCTGTATCCCGGTACTTCGTCAACCAACACGAAACCCGCAGGGACATTCTTCCCCGGGGGGGCTTCGCAGACCACCGAGTATTTTACCGATGTCGCCCACAGCGATAGCCAAATGAAGCAGCTGGGTGGCTCCACACTGGAGGCGCTCAGTGCTGACGTCAACAGCGAACAGATGTCTGTCCAAGGCGCGGCTTATTCGGCGGTGGTGGACACGGCCAATATGGCTTTGCCGGATTTACGCAATGATCCGGTTTTTAATCAAACCAGTCGGACTCTTGATGACCTTGACAGTATGTACGAGGGATTAAACAGCTGCAGCCGTGAATCGACAATCGAAAACGGAACACGCGCGGTACATGTCCCGGACTACAAAAACTGTACCCGTGTTACGGATAAATCGGGCATATACACACTTACCCATGACTATCGAGTGGGCGTCCTTTCCCATCACGACGGGCCGGCAAACCTACAGTCCTGCGGCACAGGCTGCCTGGAAGCATGGATTGGGAAGGTCGGGGATAATTACTGGAACGGATCTTGTGCCATTTTTGAGGAACAAACGAGCTATTCGGTCAATGTGCCAAATGCCATAACACGCGTGGTACTCGACTATGTGAAGTGGGATGACTACATCCAGATCTATATTGGCAATAACAAGGTGTATAACGGCCCCAATGATAACTTCCCACCGGAAACTGCCGGTGCTTGTGAGCTCAGTACCTCCTGGGTAAAGAATCCGAATCTTGACATCACCCGTGAATTCACGGGGGTAAACCCGGGAGACATTCTCGAATTCAAGATCCGTACGTCGGTTTCCGGTGCGGGCGAAGGCTATGCGCGGCTTAAAATCTATTATGACACGACTAAAGCCATCGTTGATCATGGCTGGGCTTCTGACGAAGCGCTTGACGCCGCCAAGGCAGTCCGTGATGGTATGGCGAGCGGCGCTTATCAGTGTACCGATGAGCCGCCGGTTACCGATGGCTGTGCCACGATAGACGGCGTTACCGTTTGCGAATCGGACTTCCCGAACCCGAGTCCTCTGCCCGAGATAAGCAATTTTTGTCGGATTGTGGACGTCGATGCAACCTATGATTTTTACCAAGGTACACTGGAGTGCTATACCGATGTCAATGGCGTTGAGCGCTGCCCAGTGAACGAGGGGGGCAACCTTGATAGCTGCGCGCAATACGAGCAAAACGGGCAGTGTGGTTTTATGTCGACCTCCTGCGTCGAGGGCTCAACCCTGAATGGAACCTGTTATGTCTCAGAGGAGCGCTGGGATTGCGGGCATGAGGAACTCGTGCCGACGACGGTTTCAACAACGACCTACAACTGTGAAACCGGGGGTAGCCAGTTTGAAGATTGTCAGCTTGATACCCTAGAGGCTGGCACAACCTTTATCCACACGCCGGACTACAAAACCTGTGAGCGCACGCCTGAGATGTCTGCTTGTGAGATTACGCACGCTATCCAAGCGAGGCGTGAATACGCTATGAAGCCGGTGGATTTTAGGGTCACAACCTGGGATTCGAGTGGCAGCAATGAACACTGTACGGTGGAGATGCGCAACCCGGACACCAACCAGGTAGTCACACTTGATGCGCATTTTGATGATGACGGTAACGCTGAGAACCCGCTTGGTCTGCGGGAATTGAGTACGGATAATTGCCTGGCCGTCATTAATCACTATATTGAGAGCAACACGTCCCATTACGGCGGTACAGGTTACGCGTCTGCATTAGCAGGCGTGGCCATAGATATCGACACTGCAACCGGGCTTGACCTGCCCCTCGATTCGTGCGGCGGCGCCTGTACGTCATGGACGGGAGAGCTGGTCTCTGTCGAACAAACAGTAATCGATGAAGAGTTTTGGTCGCCGCAGTCCTGTCTCAACCAAGTGGGTGTGTATGCGTTGGGTAAGGCAGTCGGTACCATCAGTTGTACGGAAACCTTCCCGACTAGTGAGATCGATGCAGGCTGCATCGACGTTGATGGGATAAAGGTGTGTCCAGATGCATTGCAGGAGCCGCCTATCAGTGGCGGTCTAGTGGATAAAACCTGTAAAACCGTATCGGTGAATCTGAGCTACGATGCATCATCAAGTGCGGTTGCGTGCAGCGTTTATGACCAAGATCCGTCGTGCGGCTTTACCTCAAGTCAATGCGCGAACGACGGTGTCTATGATGGTGGCTGCCTGGTTCATGAAGAAACCTGGGATTGTGGCACTGATCAGGCGGTTGTGAGGGAAATCTCTCAAACTGCCTGTCCAGGGCCGGTGCGGTGCATGGGTAATGATTGTGTGGATACCACGACCACGCACAGTCAAGACTTTGCAAAAGCGGCGGCACTGCTAAACGTCGCACAAGGGATGGCCAGTGACAATTCCTGTGGCGATAGCACCGAGGAGAACAGGGAGTGTGAGGTATTCAAGGGCGAGCAAGGGTGGTGCAAGATCGCCGTGGGCGGCGTACAAGATTGCTGTGAAGACCCGGGGACCACCAGTGTGGTGGACTACGTTCGCATGGTCTACAACATCAACAAGGCGGACACAGCGATGACGGCACTCAGTCAGTCCAAAGGCACGTTTAGTGGTCTGGGATCGGCTTATAGCAAACTCGCGGAACCAATAAAACAAAACTTTTCCACCGTAACAAAGCCATTCACTTCCGCGGTTGACAATGTGAAGGGGTACGCCGCTGAGTTGACCGATCCTCTGATTCAAGAAATGAAGGCGCAGATGCGAGACTGGATCAGTAATACCTTTAGTGAGCAAGCGGCTAATTCTATATTGGGGGACCAAGTTGTTGATGAGGTAACCGGTGAGGTGACTGAAGAGGCAACCGGTGGGGCCATTCAACAAGTAGGAAGCCTGGCGAATACCTTGATGGCGGCATACATGTATTATCAAGTGGCCGTGATGCTGATTCAGATCATGTACGAGTGCGAAGAAATCGAGTTCACCACCGTGTCAAAGGTGGCGACGAAGAACTGCGTCTATTTGGGGTCATACTGTGCCTCCGACAGCCCTTTAGGTTGTATAGAAAAACGAGAGTCTTACTGCTGCTTTAATTCGCCATTGTCGCGGATTATCCAGGAACAGGGACGTGCGCAGCTGGGAATACCATGGGGTAATGTCAAAAACCCTGATTGTAGTGGGCTTGCGGTGGAAGATTTGAACCGAATCAACTGGGATGCCATTGATCTCGATGAATGGGTAGGCCTGTTAAACATCGCCGGTATCACGCCCAATGTGAATGAATTAGGTTTCGAGCGATTAACGGGGGAGCAGTCGTTGATCAAGCTGAACGAACCGAATAGGGATCATGTGGTAGAGCGCACGATGCAAAACATGGAGAACATCGACTTCTACGAGAAGCTCAAGGACGCAGAAAACGGACTACGAGGCGGCTATGAGTGAGGGGTTGCATTTTCTCCGATGCATGCATAATGAAAGAGTCCACATTCACAAGTCGAGGAACGAATGGAAATGAAAACCTGGATTAACAGAATTTCGGTAGGGAAGGTAGTTTTAGCAGCGGCGTTAGTCTCTGGTCTGAACGGGTGTGGTGTTTTGCACAGCAAAGTCTCGAATGCAGAGGTGAGAGAACAACCCCCGATGGCGGTTTACAAGAAGAGCGCGGATAAGAGTACGGCGCTAAATGTCCTTCATGCGGCGAATATTGATCGTGATATGCATATTATCCATGACGGTAAACTTCTTAATGGTGAGATGGAGCAGGGTAAAGTCACTGACAACGCTGAAGGCATCGTCATGACCGGTATGACTGGGGTAATGGCTGCGCAGGGTTTTGCAGGCCAATTAGCTCGTCCATCGTGGATGAAAACGAATGTATCAGGGGGATTGTATGCAGCGGACCTGTTACTGAAGTTAGCTGAAAAAAGACCCTTTGCGCTGCGCAACCATTGGATCGCCTGGGAACCTTATACTGAATATAAGCTTAATACCAAGAACTTCCGGCAGATGCTTATGGACGCCTATGCGGCAGCCTTACCGAATGGTTATACATTGCGAAAGCTTGTAAATACTTGGAAGCCGACCCTTAACAATACTATTTACACTGATGATATCTATCTGGTAGTAGGCGATGGCTGTGGCACGCCCACCAAGGCTCAGCTTGAGGATTTGAAATTTACTACCGTTCATGTGAAAAGGGAATACTGTTTAGCCCGCAAAGTCAGCCATGCGCAATTGCAAAAAACTATGCCGAGCTATGTAACTAATTCGCCAGATTGGTTGGGTGGAGGCAAGACCCTCGGGTATGGCGTGATCACTGAACAGGATGGTTATTATGTTCCCGCTATCGGCCAACGATTTCCGCGCTGGTTCAAGAACGTTCCTGCATTGGCCAAAATTGATGATCGGCAGTTTGCCCTAGAGATGACTAAACATTTACCCAAGTGGGCTTACTTTTATTCGGCACCAAACAGAAGGAATGGCGGATACCCTGTCATCATGAATCAAGGCAACCTAGAATATTTCATTCGTTAAGAATATTCACGCTAATCACGAACGGTCCCATATCAAAAAATACATACTATATGGAAAGCCAAGTAACCATAAAGGATAAACTAGAAATGGAATCGCTAATAACTCCTGACGTGTCTGAGGAAAAAGTAATATTACTCATCGATGACACTGTTGAAGTGGCTGCTAATGAGTTTCATAAGCCTTTTGATGAATACCTGGAGACGTTAAAACGTCCACACTTACCTCGGATTGTTATCTGGATTACCGAATGGATGTCAGAGAGACTAGGGACGGACTCTCATGATATCGATAGCCTCTGCGATTATTTGGAAATGCCCAAGCGAACTGTGCAGCGTCGGTTAAAATCCGCCGGCACTGGATACGGCGAGTTAAGGGACAAATTTCGTTTTCAGCGCTCTGTCGAGCTTCTCTCAAGCGCCGAATTGAGCATTGAGCAAATCGCTGAACGGTTGGGGTATGGCGACAGGACTAGCTTTACCGCGGCGTTTAAACGGTGGACGGGGATTGCGCCCAACGAATACCGAACTCAAGTTCGCAAGCACTGTAGTCGTTAAATAGTAGTGCAAAAAAAAAAGACCGCCGCTTTGGCGGTCAAGTCAGGAAAAACAAGAGGGTTGTCTTTTCGCTAAGCCGCTTCGGAGGTTTCAGCGGTAGTTGGCGCTTCAATATTCAGTTCTGACTCAATTTCCGCTTCCTTTTCCAACTCTTCGGCCCCTTCCGGTGGTTCTGGAATGTCCGCATCCTGGTTGTCATTGTTCTTATAGGCAGCTGAGCGGGCACGTCTTTCAATGCCAATAATCTTACCACATAAGCGTTTAACCTGGCGTAACCATTCATACCCTTCCTGACGGCGATGCTTTGAGTCAACGATGCCGCCGAACCATAGCGTATCCAACAAACAGAGCAGCTCATCACTCATCACAAATAGGTTCAGCAGCTTTGATGCATTGGGGGTTGGAAGTTTGACAGCATATGTTTCGACATGGCTATAGTCAAGTTCAACGGCGATTGCATGCTGCTCGATCAATGTCCGGCATCTCTCTACGCCCTCTGACAAGGTTTTGGTGGTTTCGTTGAAGTATGTGTAAATAATGTCTTCAATCTGTTCGATTGCCTCCTCATCACCGACGATGGGTAGGATAACGTTAATGTTAAAAAGTGAAGAGGCGGAGACCCCAAAGCTTCGTGCGTACAGCTTTTGTATGTGTCCGGTCTTAAAGGTTACCTCTCGGGTCATAGTCGGCCGCGAATGCGGCTGGTTTTGTTGTTTGGTCTTCGTGGAAACCATACTCCATTCCTCTGATGTTCAGGTGCTTGAGCATGCGATAATAGCGAATCCTACGAAGTAGGCTTGCCGAAATAGCAAGAAAAATCGTGCATTTTCGGCGGTTATAAAAAATAATCGCTTGCATGATCAAATCTTGATCGCTGCTCGCATGCGAGTAAAAAAAATTTGCCTTGATTCGGAAATGGCCCATTTTTTCGTGCAATTACGGAAAAGGCTTGTCTGATGGAGGGGTACAATGGTTGTAACTGCTAAATTCACCAGGCTTCTACCATGAAATCGAAAAACAGCACCGTCACTTTTGTAATTTTATTCTTGCACAGTGTTTGGTTGCATGCGGCCGGTATGGACAGCCAGCTGGACGGTATATTTACAGGGATGGCGAATGCGACGCCACCTGGCATGTATGAGACGCAGCGACGTGGGGTAATATCCGGTGGCCGGGCGACCTACAAGACACGTATCATGAATGAAAACCTCATCAACGTGCAGGTGCCAACGGCCAGTGGCTCCTGCAGTGGCATCGACATGTTTGGCGGCTCATTGAGTTTTATCTCTGCGGATCAGTTGGTGCAAGTATTTCGGTCGGTGGCCTCCAATGCTGCTGGCTACGCCTTCCAGATGGCAATGAAAAATATGTGTTCGCAATGTGCCGAAGCAATGGAAAATTTCCAGAACAAGATGCAAAAGCTCAATCAGATGATGGCAAACAGCTGTCAGCTGGCGCAGGGCCTGGTCACCAATGTAGTAAGTGGTGCTGAGCAAAAACGAGGGAGTGATGAGAATATGCTGAATACCATCAAAGGATCGGTCTCCGATGCGTTCGATGGGCTGTGGAGTGGTCAGAATGCGACACCGGCACAAACGGCGAAAACGAATAACCCGGATGAAGCGGCTGAACTCGCTGGCAATGTTGTTTGGACCGGCTTGCAGAAAGGCAACATTAAGGCGTGGTTTGTGGGAGCGGGTGCGGGTACAGCCGATGATGAAGTCCTTGAAACGATGATGTCGTTTTCAGGCAGTCTTATTGTCGGAGAAGCCAATGACAGTGGTGATCAGGAAGAGCGACAGTTCGCTTATCTCCCGCCGATACTGACGGTTAAACAATTCCTGGAAGGTAATGAGGGCAATAATCAGAAGATCACCATCTATGATTGTCCTGACAGTACAGATTGTCTCAATCCCGGCACGAAAGATGTCACCTATACCGGCCTGTATCAAAGGATTTTGAAGCTTCTCATTGGGGATTCTTTGACGCCTGGCATTATCGATAAAATGCAAGATCCCGCTTATTCCGGCACTGCGACTGCGCAGGAAGAGCAGTTTTTGGCGAATTTGCCAGGCGATGCGCATGTGCTTTTGAGGAAGTTGTCGCCAGTCGGAGCGGCATCAGGCTCAATGGCGGCTGACATCGCAAAGGCCGTGTCCGTGTCTATGGCGTCTCATCATATTCTCAACATAATTCGTGCAGTACGCTCCTCATTACCCGCCAACCATCCTGATATTAATACGATAAAAGAGCAGCTCGACGGTGCCGAGAAGAACGTATACGAGCAAATCAAGGTTTTGCAGAATGACTATGGACGAGTACAGGATCTGCTCACGCAATATGAACTGAGAAAGACTCTGATCGAAAAAACGCGCCTTAATTCAAATATTAATTAAAGCATAGTCTATAGAGCCGGATATGGAATTTACAATATACAGTGTTGGCGATGGCCCCCTCATGGAGCAGATTTTCATTGCGATGGCAATGATCTCCGGGGCGGGAGACTATGTGCGTGCCATACAGATCGGCATGCTAATCGGCATTATTGCTTCAATGTTTCAATCCGTGATATCTGGAGATGGTGGCGGTGCATCACCTTGGAAAAGTATCTTCTTGGGTTGGCTACTCTACATGTTAATGTTCAGCTGGCCAGCGACCGTTAAGGTCGAAGAGATGCACTCAGCCGATGTCAGAGTCATTGCGAATGTCCCAGGTGGGGTTGCTGCTACGGGCTCAATGATTAGTACGATTGGTTATAAGTTATCTCAGCTGTTTGAAACGGGGTATTCCACCGTTTTACCGGGCTCTTCCGATATCCCGGTTGGTAATCCGCTAAAAATACTGATGGGGGCAATGGATGCAGCCCAGCAAAGTTTGTTTATCAACGTCATTAATGATGTGCATGCGTCTGGTGGCGATCTCCTCAAATCTCTTAATAATTACCTGATGGAGTGCACCTACGTAAAGATGGAAATGGGCCTGATGACACCGGAGAAGTTTGAAAGCGATTCTGCGGCTGGTGTCTTGGAGAATATGCGTTTTGAGCATCCGCTTTACGTCACCGAGTTGTACTTGGATGGTAGTAGCCCTGTCACCTATACTTGTCCTGATGGACACGACCGGATACGGCAGCTCGTTAACAGCATTGATTTGAGCGCCAGTGATGCTATCAAGGATGCGTATAAGGGTAAGCTGAGCAAGCTCGATGGTGATGAGATAGACGTGCTGGACGATGTCTTTGTGGAGCTAACGACTGCGGCACAGACGATTGCTCACAGTTCAAACACTGCGCATCAGATGGTATTCACGTCAATCATACAGAAAGTGCACGAGCGAGCCTCGGCCGGTTACTACACTAATGCCGGTGATACCGGTGCGGCTTTTGCGTTGAATCAGGCCTTGCAGCAACGTGCGCTGCAAAATGCTGCGTCTCAATCGATGTTTGAGCGCGCAATGCTGCCCTTAATGACAATCATGGAAGCGTTATTCTATGCCATTACGCCTTTTCTGGGCTTTGCGTTTGTGGTAGGGACCTTTGGAGCCGCGATACTCAAAAACTACATGAAGCTGATGTTGTGGCTGCAGCTGTGGCTTCCCCTGCACTCAATCATTAACCTCTACACATTGACTGCGGTAAACGGCGACATGGGGGGGTTCATTTTTAATAATTTTTACGCTTTGGACACGGCCGAACACCATCTGGCGGAATATATGGGTGTGGCGGGTATGCTGACTGCCTCAATCCCCATGCTGGCGTGGGCGTTACTGACGGGGGGAACCTCGTTGGCGATGCTCGCCGGCAGGATCGGTGGGGCCGACCACTTTGACGAAAAGCAATTGGCGCCGGATATCGTGAAGAATGCACCGATGGCACAAAGCAGTTCCGTCATTGGTGGTAATGCCGATCAAGGCTGGACGCGCGAAGGTCACAGTGTTGTTGGTCAGGAAATTAGTCTCGGTAGCCAATTGCAGCAAGGGGCGGCTTATAAAAGGTCGTTGAGTGCCACAAATAGCAAAGCGACCATGGAGTCACTGAGTAATGCATACGAGAATATGACGTCTAATGGAAACCAGGAAAGAATGGCAGAGGCGGTCGAAAGCCAAGTCTCGACTGGAACCGACGCGGTGAGCCAGGCTATTCGAGAAAAAGCCCGTCAAATTAGCGAGTCTAATGGATGGGATGCATCTCGCACGGATCAGATTACGGGCCAGATTGGCTTGGGGTTGTCGTTTGGAAAGGCTGCGTTAGGCGGCAAACATATGCATACGGATGTTGAACAAGCCACCCAAGCTCTGCAAAAGCAATTTCAATCCGGTGATCGATTTTCTGAGAGCGAAAAGGCAACTTTTGCTAAAAACACTTCAAGAGCAGCATCCAATTCGATAGATAGAACTAAAACAAATCAGGATGCCGTGAAGTTTTTGGATACCGCACAGGAGCAAAGTAGTAGAGCAGTTGCTGATGCGGAAATTGCTGAAAAAGCCGAATCATTGTCTAACAATGCAAGCGTTTCACAAAAAGGGTATGCTAACTCATTCCTTCCAATGTTGGACAGTGATGAGCGTACGGCGATCGACGTAATGGCTCAAACTTCATCAGCTGAGACGAAAGCACATATTGCGTCGCAACAACAGTTCTATGAACAGGCCGGTTATGGTGCAGATGCTAAACTTGCGGCCCAGTTCGTTGCTTTGGCCAAAGGCGTAGGTGCTTCAGACGAGGACCGTTTTGAAAATGTTTCAGCATTGGCTGATATGGTTGGTGGGAAGTGGCAAGAAAATGATCTTAGTTATCGCGTGGATTCAGCCCCAAAGGATCTCGATTTGAAGGAGCCCGAGAAGAAGGAGTTAGAGAACCCATCTGCTAGCCTTCCGGACTTGGATTTAAGGGCTGTGTACGACAAGCATTCAGAGGGAATTAAGGAGAATAGTGGCGTAAGGAATGATATTGAAGATTTGCCTGAATCTTCGGCTCGGCGTGCGGTAGAAAGTACAGAAGAGACTGTATCTGGAATTGGAAAAGGTCTTTTCGTCTTTGGCACATCGTTAACAAAAGGTGAAGACCTAGAGACTAGCATCAACAATGCAAACACTGCAGCGTACCCAAACCTTAAACGCCACGACTCAACATCATATGTTGAGTCTGTTAAACAGCAATTAACAGCAGGTAGTGTAACGAACGAAGTCGGGACTCAGCCATCATCTGGTAAGGCTCCAGCGGTGACTTGGAATGAAGATAGCGATTTGCCAAGGGTAATGGATGCTACTGAAAATGATGGATTTCCCTCCAAAGATGGAGTAGTAATCGGTGATTTGCCCAAAAGTAAAGACCTAGGATCTTCGGCAAGTTTGGGAGGCTTAACACCTGATGGGCGCACAGATGGAAAGGGAGATGATAAGCAATCTTCGGGAGTTACTGATTTCACTCATAATCCTGCATCCATCATCGGTGGTGATTCGTCGGAAGAACCAGGTCATCTGGAGCAATCTGTTGCGTCTGAACCAATGAAGACAGGCAATTCGGGTAGTTCGAATGGATTGCCGGAAACTAAGTCTTCTATGATTCCTTCAGGTGATGGTGGTTCGCCTAATGTTGTAGGTTTTTCAGATGATGGTGTACCTATCTTAGCTGGTGAAAAGGCTGAGGGTTCAACGTCACAACCACCGTCAGGTAGCAGTGAAAATGCTATATCACGCTTAAGCCAAGAATCAGAGAAAGCAGCAAGTACCTCAGCTATAGCGCAGTCTGCAGATCATCAAGTCGAACTGGGGCGGTTATCTGCCGCCACTAGCAGTAGTCAGCCCTCTGGGCAACAAACGGTTCCGGCCCATCCAGGGGAGGGGAACACCGGCGGTGGTGCCAACGTTATTCTCCAAGGGCCGCATTCGACAGGACAAAGCGCAGCGGCTGAGCTCCCCGTTATAGCCGCATCATCCGAAACCGCAGTTGCACCGGCGGAAGGTGCCCCAGTAGTCAGTGGGCAGGCGCCTGGCCAACAAACAGTTCCGACCCAACGGACGGAGGCGGGTACAAGTGGTGGTGCTGCGGTTCTTTCCCAAGGACAACATTTGCCCGGACAAAGTACGGTCTCTGGGGCGCCTGTTGTGGTAAATGCTTCCGAGCCCTCAGCTGCATCGTCCGTGGGCGATCCGGTATCCAGCCTCCAGGTCTCTGAACAACAAACGGTTCCGGCCCAACAAGCGAAGGCGAGTACCGGCGGTGGTGCCAACGTTATTCCCCAGGGTCCACATTCACAAGGCCAAGGTGAAGCCTCTAAGCCAGCAGTTATGGCAAATGCTTCCGAGCCCACAGCTGCATCGCCTGTGGGTGATCTGGTAACCAGCCCCCAGGCCTCTGAACAACAAAAGGCTCCGGCCCAACAAGCAGAGGCGAGTACCGGTGATGGTGCCGTATTTCCTCAGGGGCCACGTTTGCAAGGACAAGGTGAGGCCTCTAGCCCAGCAGTTATGGCAAGTACCGTTGCATCAGGTGGCGGGCAGGGACCAGCGAAGCAGCCCCAGGTCGATACGCCTGTGAATGGCGGTTCGGTCTTGCTTCAGGGTAACCAACAGCCAGAACAAAGTGTGGCGAGTGAACCCCCGACTGTGGTTGCAGCGTCCACGGTAAGAGTCGCGACACAAGTAGGCGGGCAGGGCCCAACGTCGCAGCCCCAGGTCGATACGCCTGTGAATGACGGTGCGGTCTTGCTTCAGGGTAACCAGCAGCCAGAACAAGGTGTGATGAGTGAAATCCCGGCGTTGGCCGCAGCGTCCACGGCAAGTGTCGCGACACAAGCAGGCGTGCAGGGACCAACGCCGCAGCCCCAAGTCGATACGCCTGTAAATGGCGGTGTGGTCTTGCCTCAGAGCACCCAGCAGCCAGAACAAGCTGTGACGAGTGAAACCCCGGCGTTGGCCGCAGCGTCCACGGCAAGTGTCGCGACACAAGCAGGCGTGCAGGGACCAACGCCGCAGCCCCAAGTCGATACGCCTGTAAATGGCGGTGCTGTCTTGCCTCAGAGCACCCAGCAGCCAGAACAAGCTGTGACGAGTGAAATCCCGGTGTTGGCCGCAGCGTCCACGGCAAGTGTCGCGACACAAGCAGGCGTGCAGGGACCAACGCTGCAGCCCCAAGTCGATACGCCTGTAAATGGCGGTGCCGTCTTGCCTCAGAGCACCCAGCAGCCAGAACAAGCTGTGACGAGTGAAACCTCGGTGTTGGCCGCAGCGCCCACTCCAAGTGTCGCGACACAAGTAGGCGGGCAGGGCCCAACGTCGCAGCCCCAAACCGATGCTCCTCTAAAGGGCGGTGCCGTCCTGGCTCAGGGCACCCAGCAGCCAGAGCAAAGTATGACGAGTGAAACGTCGGCGGAGCCCGCAGCGTCCACAAATGGTGGTGCGGTTCTTTCCCAAGGACAACATTTGCCCGGACAAAGTACGGTCTCTGGGGCGCCTGTTGTGGTAAATGCTTCCGAGCCCTCAGCTGAATCGTCTGTGGGTGATCTAGTAGCCAGCCCCCAGGCCTTTGAACAACAAACGGTTCCGGCCCAACAAGCGAAGGCGAGTACCGGCGGTGGTGCCAACGTTATTCCCCAGGGGCCGCATTCGACAGGACAAAGCGTAACGGCTGAGCCCCCCGTTATTACCGCATCATCCGATCCCGCAGTTGCACCGGCTGAAGGTGTTCCGGTAGCCAGTGGGCAGGCGCCTGGCCAACAAACAGTTCCAGCACAGCAGACGGAGGCGGGTACAAGTGGTGGTGCGGTTTTTTCCCAAGGACAACATTTGCCCGGACAAAGTTCGTCCTTTGAGACGCCAATAATGGCAACTGCTGTTGCAGCAGCTGCGTCGTCTGTGGATGATCCGGTAGCCAGGCCCCAGGCCTCTGAACAACAAACGGTTCCGGCCCAACAAGCGGAGGCGAGTGCCGGCGGTGGTGCCAACGTTATTCCCCAGGGGCCGCATTCGACAGGACAAAGCGTAACGGCTGAGCCCCCCGTTATTGCCGCATCATCCGAAACCGCAGTTGCACCGGCGGAAGGTGCTCCGGTAGCCAGTGGGCAGGCGCCTGGCCAACAAACAGTTCCGATCCAACGGACGGAGGCGGGTACCAGTGGTGGTGCTGCGGTTCTTTCCCAGGGGCCACATTCGTCCGGCCAAAGTACGGTCTCTGGGGCGCCTGTTGTGGTAAATGCTTCCGCGCCCTCAGCTGCATCGTCTGTGGGTGATCTAGTAGCCAGCCTCCAGGCCTCTGAACAACAAACGGTTCCGGCCCAACAAGCGAAGGCGAGTACCGGCGGTGGTGCCAACGTTATTCCCCAGGGTCCACATTCACAAGGCCAAGGTGAAGCCTCTAAGCCAGCAGTTATGGCAAATGCTTCCGAGCCCGCAGCTGCATCGCCTTTGGGTGATCTGATAGCCAGCTCCCAGGTCTCTGAACAACAAAAGGCTCCGGCCCAACAAGTGGAGGCGAGTACCGGTGATGGTGCCCTACTTTCCCTGGGGCCACATTCGCTCGGGAAAAGTATGGCCTCTGAGGCACCAGTTGTGGAAACTGCTACTGTTGCAGCAGTTGCATTGGCTGGGGATGATTCGGTAATCAGCCCTCAGGCCTCAGGTCAACAAACAGTTCCTGCCCTGCAATCGAAGGCGGGTACCAGCGGTGGTGCAATACTTCCTCAGGGGCCACGTTTGCAAGGACAAGGTGAGGCCTCTAGCCCAGTAGTTATGACAAGTGCCCTTGTACCGGGTGGCGGGCAGGGACCAGCGAAGCAACCCCAGGTCGATACGCCTGTGAATGGGTGGGGTGTCCTGCCTCAGGATAACCAGCCGCCAGAACAAGCTGTGACGAGTGAAACCCCGGTGTTGGCCGCAGCGTCCGCGGCAAGCGTTGCGACACAAGTAGGCGGGCAGGGACCGGCGCAGCAACCCGAAAGCGATGCTTCTCTGAATGACGGCGCTGTCTTGCCTCAGGGTAACCCGCAGCGAGAACAAAGGGTGGCGAGTGAAACGCCAGCGATGGCCGCAGCGTCCACTCCAAGTGTCGAGACACAAGCAGACGGGCAGGGACTGGCGCAGCTGCCCCAAACTGATGCGCCTCTAAATGACGGGGCCATTCTGCTTCAGGGTAACCAGGAGGCAGAACAAAGTGTAGAGAGTGCCCCCCCGCTGGTGGCCGCAGCGTCCACGGCAAGTGCTGCGACACAGGCAGGTGTGCAGGGATCGGCACAGCAACCCGAACGCGATGCGCCTCTGGATGACGGTGCCGTCTTGCCTCAGAGTAACCAGCAGCCAGAACAAAGTGTGGCGAGTGAAACGCCGGCGGAGGCCGAAGCGTCCACTCCAAGTGATGCGACACAAGCAGGCGGGCAGGGACCGGCACAGCAACCCGAAAGCGATGCGCCTCTGAATGACGGCGCCGTCTTGCCTCAGGGCATCCAGCAGCGAGAACAAAGTTTGGCGAGTGAAATGCCGGCGGAGGCCGCAGCGCCCACTCCAAGTGTCGCGACACAAGTAGGCGGGCAGGGTCCAACGCCGCAGTCCCAAACCGATGCTCCTCTAAAGGGCGGTGCCGTCCTGGCTCAGGGTAACCAGCAGGCAGAACAGAGTGTGGCGAATGAAACGCCGGCGGAGGCCGTAGCGTCTACAGCGTCCACTCCAAGTGTCGAGACACAAGCAGGTGGGCAGGGAGCAGCACGGCAGCCCCAAACCGATGCGTCTGTGAATGGGGGGGGTGTCCTGCCTCAGGATAACCAGCCGCCAGAACAAGCTGTGACGATTGAAACCCCGGTGTTGGCTGCAGCGACCGCGGCAAGTGTTGCGACACAAGCAGGCAGGCAGGGACCGGCGCAGCAACCCGAAAGCGATGCTTCTCTGAATGACGGTGCGGTCTTGCTTCAGGGTAACCCGCAGCGAGAACAAAGGGTGGCGAGTGAAACGCCAGCGATGGCCGCAGCGTCCACTCCAAGTGTCGAGGCACAAGCAGACGGGCAGGGACTGGCGCAGCTGCCCCAAACTGATGCGCCTCTAAATGACGGTGCCATTCTGCTTCAGGGTAACCAGCAGGCAGAACAAAGTGTAGAGAGTGCCCCCCCGCTGGTGGCCGCAGCGTCCACGGCAAGTGCTGCGACACAGGCAGGTGTGCAGGGATCGGCACAGCAACCCGAAAGCGATGCTCCTCTGGATGACGGTGCCGTCTTGCCTCAGAGTAACCAGCAGCCAGAACAAAGTGTGGCGAGTGAAACGCCGGCGGAGGCCGAAGCGTCCACTCCAAGTGATGCGACACAAGCAGGCGGGCAGGGACCGGCACAGCAACCCGAAAGCGATGCGCCTCTGAATGACGGCGCCGTCTTGCCTCAGGGAATCCAGCAGCGAGAACAAAGTCTGGAGAGTGATCCCCTGGCGATGGCCGCAGCGTCCACGGCAAGTGTTGCGATACAAACAGGCGGGCAGGGACCAGCACAGCAGCTCCAAACCGATGCTCCTCTGAATGGCGGGGGCGTCCTGCCTCAGGGTAACCAGCAGCGAGAACAAAGTGTGGAGCGTGACCCTCCGGCGGTGTCCGTAGCGCCCACGGCAAGTGCCGTTGTACAAGGTGGCGAGCAGAACGCAGCGCAGCAGACCCTCACCGATACCCCTGTGAATGGTGATGCAGTTTTGACTAAAGGAACTCAGCAGGCAGAACAAAGTTTGCCAGATGAAGCCACTCTCATGTCAGCAGAACTCGCGATGGATGATGTTGTAACGAAAACAGATGGACAGTCGCTAGGGCAGAACGCGCAACTTGATGAAAATGAAATAGATACTGCATTTGATGGCACAGAGAAGAGCTTAATTCATGAGTCTCAGCCTGAGGTGGGCATGAGCGGATCTGCATCCCTGATACCGCAGGAACAAAGTGTACTCGAAAATAACCCCTCGACCGAGTTAACGCCGAGGGTAGCTGAACTCAGTGAAAACGAACCACATTTCAATTCCAAACTCTTGGCAGAGGACAAGATAGTTGAAAATTATTCCCCATCCCATCAGGAGGGACATTATTCAACGTCAAACGATGGAATTAGTCAACAAGGTGGAACTGATGATCTCATCTACCACATCGCGCAAGATGTAACTCACAATCCAGATGCAGCTTTAGGTCAACCTGCGTCACAGGGGCAGGCGGCAGAATATGCATTTACCGAAGATACGCAGTACCAGCAAGGTATTGAGCAGTTTGGTGCTGATATGAATCCTCAAGTTCACTCGACGCCTTCAGCCATGATTGGGCTTGATGAATCCGTTAATAGCAGTCAATACGGTGGGGATGGAGAGACTGTTGAGGGTATTGAATCTATCTCAAAGGCAGCCACAATCCAGAATGACATCTAGCAACCAACAGATAGGTCCATTCCATGGCGCCCATAACCATGACAACAATGACTATAATGTTGCTGTGCCCCTGAAAGAAACTACGACCTCGAATTTGACATACTAACGACACTAAAAATTAACTGGCTTCCGACTCGCTAATTCTGGTGGGGGATTCTCCACTCACGATTCTTCCCGCGTGGTTGAGGTGGTACTTCCTCGCGGGCTCTTGCTGCTTTTTTCTTACGAAGATTCAGACGAATCTTCGAATCACAGACCAACCCACGACCGAACTCTTGGACATTTCAATGGCTGGGGTAGTTATTGATATCCCCATAGATGATGCCACCAACGGCCTTATCATGGGCAAAATCTAACTCTTCGAAGGCCTCATCTAAGTCAAGAGAACGGATTTTGCCTGTGTCTTCCTCATGACTCGAAACCTGATTGGCACTACGGGTATGTGTAATAGGCCGTTTAATCTCAGCAATGACATCGTCGGTAAAACCGTTTCGGCTGAGATGTGTTATTGAAGCTTTGTGCAACAGGAAGCAGATGGCCACACAGGAAGCCAGGTTCACCCAATGCAAGCCACCATACGTGCATGCAAGAGCACCCATAACCAGGGTAACGATAACGTATAACGTGGCTGCGCCTTTGAAAAAGACTGCGGCCTCGAAAGCAATACGCGTAATCATGGCTTTGTACACGCCGGCAAACGCGAGTACTACTGAGGCGATCATCAGCCCGAAAATTATGAATGGGATTTCCATGTGTTTCTCCTTATGCTCATACCTTAATTGTATCACCTTGCTGGAGAATGCAAGCCGGCAGCACTGTGGCCCATTGTCGGGGATATCGACGAGTTCAGCTTGGACAGCGGTTTGATATATCCAGATCGGCAATTAGGCAAACTCTGCACTTTTTGTAGGAAAAGGCGTACAAAAAAAGCCCGAATACCGAGGTGCCGGGCACAAAGAGCTCGGAGCTCAAGGATGTTCATTTAACGAATACCAGGAGAGGGTGATGGAGATTAAGTGTTGTCCTCCTCAACGAGATCCAATAAATACTCACCAATTACCCACTCAAGTCTCCCGAGCACGTCCTGGCGCATCCAGAGGATTTAGCGCTGAACCTTGATAACGTTGGGGTTAAGCGAACGCTGCTTTTCCAGGTATTGGCTATTGGCCGCTAAATAAGCAATGTCGTTTTTAATTGAATTTATGATTTTTTCAACGTGGATATGGTCTACGCCGTTCGCTCGTGAGCGGTCATCCTTGACTGGGAAAGGGGATTCCGTGATTAAGCTTCCTATGCCTCTTCATAACTCCTATCGGGTTAGATAATCGCCGTTATTCACAACCGCGACAAGTGGCTGATTTCCTAATCTCTTGTAGGAAATATCGCACAAGCCGAAGAAATCACATGACATCCGGTATCCTATTTCCCATTGTAAGCGGTGATCGGCGGAATAATTCAAAGACACAGCCGATCATACTGGGTGGGCGAGATTTTAAATAGGGCTAATTTAAAACATCCGCCAGTTGGTCCCTTTACTCCTCTTCTTCCCGCTCCAGCCATTCGAGTACCGCCTGCTGCTTCCTCAGGTTTGTACGTGACAGCTCCCCTCCACCATGGCGAAGTGGCTTTCCGCCGATTTTGGTAAGAGGCGCCACACTCGCAAGCTGGGGTGAGTCTTCCATACCAGGCTGCTATTGATTTGGGACGAATCTTAAGTCGATAACACTAGACGTATCAGGTAGGATGGCTGAAGTGCCTCAATATCACTCAACAGACACACTCACCTTGGGCGTCAGCCGAGGATGAAGCCCCTTCCTAGCCAAACACTTCGTCAAACATGGACAGTTGCCCGCTGATAGATAACGCCATCCCCGATTCCGCCTGGAAATCTGCTGCGATTTGTGCCATCTCTTCCGGTGACAGATCTGTGATTTGCACCGAAACGGTGTTGTTGTGTTCCTGGTATTGGAAATCTCGCAGTTTGCTGTTGCCGGAGACCATTGAGCGCAACAGTGCTTTGGGATTCACTTTGCGACGGCGCGGTTTCTTGAAATTGACCCTGCGTTGTGAGACGCGCTCCAAATGCCAGAGCAGGTACTGGTAGCGTTCATTGTTGGTTTCCGCCGCGTGGAAGGACACCAGCACGGTTTTGTCCTCCACGACCAGATCGCGCACGCGAGCCCGAGCCTGTTTCAGCAGTTGACGGCAGGCGAGTTCAGCTTCTTCCACGGAAGGCACGCGCTCCACGGGCTCGTAGTGTAATACCGGCTCCCCATCCAGGCCGGCGGTGACCACGTCCGACGGCAAGGCCATCAGGATTGACTGAACCTGTTCCAGGGACTTCGCCTGTTGAATGCGTAAAAAAGCCTCGGGGCAGTTGACCCGGACTTTTTGCAACGCTCGGTTTTCCCGAAACGGGTCTCGACCGTTGGAGCGCCAGTTTTTCGGTAACCCGGCCAGTTCCGAGGCGCCGTACTGTAGCTGGTGGGTGTTGCGGTCGACAATGTCGATCACGGTGCAAGTGGCTTTTTGCGGTGAAACGCGTAACCCCCGACCGATGCACTGGTTATACACCAGTGGCGAGGTGGTGGGGCGTGCCATCAAAATACACTCGACGGTGGGGTCATCAAAGCCTTCGGTCAACACCCCGTAATTGGTGATGACATCAATCTTACCCTGTTGGAAATTCGCCAAAAGGGCATCGCGGTCTTGTGTCTTGCCATCAATCGCCACGGCTCGGACACCGAACTGGCCGATCTCCTCCGCCAGTCGGTGGGCGTGTTCCACGCCGGCGCAAAAGACAATGGTTTTCTTGCCATAGCCTTTTTCCCGCCAGGCGCGCAAGGTCAGCTCGCGCACCGGCGGGTAGTTCATGACCGTGGATAGCGCCTTGACCTGGAAGTCGCCCGCACTCATTTTCAGTTGCTCCAGCCCCAGTTGGGTCTGCACAGTGTAATACTGCATGGGGACCAGGTAGCCTAAATCCTGGAGTTCGGTGCGCGAGATTTCAAACGCCACTTCCTCAAACATAGTCACCGCCGAGCGGCCATCAGTGCGTCGGGGGGTGGCGGTCATGCCCAGCAGCAGGGTGTCCGGGTTGCCGTTGTGATGGAAGTGTTCAATCACGGCGGTCCAGCTGGGTGACAAGGCCCGATGGCATTCGTCGCAAATGATCAGGGAAAATTCCCGCGGATCGAACTTGTCTTTGCGGGTGGCCAGCGATTGGATCGAGGCAATGGTTACCTTGGCCTGGGTGGAGGCGGTGCGTTTGCCCTGTTCAATCTCCACCGACAGGTGCCGTAACTGTTTTTTCAGGGTTTTGGCGGTTTGGTTCAAAATCTCTTGGCGATGCGCCACAAACAGAATACGGCCAAAATCCGGTTGGGCCGTTAACAACCGGTCAATGATCAGTGTGGCGATCACGGTTTTGCCGGCGCCGGTGGGCAGGTGCAACAGCAGTTTGCGGTGCTGGTTTTCATAGCGCCGGTAGACTTCCTCCACGGCTGTTTTTTGGTAGGGTCTTGGCCTAAAGGTCATGGCGCTTTCTCTTGGTCCTCGGTGTGTTCAGATCGTCGGGGGGAGTTGGGGTGGCTGAGCCGTTGGCGGGTCCGCCTAATGTAACGACAGAGATTGTTTTCGGCGCCCGTTTCATCATAGACTTCAAATGCGTCTCCACTTCTTCGGTTTCTTCATAGGCCGAGGGGGATATCTGAAAATACTGTCCATCTTTTTCGAAGCGATAGCTGATGATGGTCTCACCCTTAACGAGGATTTCATGCAGATTGGCTGAAAACGTCAGCGTATTGTGCTTCCCGTACGTCAATACGATGAGTTTGTCGCCGCTGATGATCAGCTTCTGATTCTTGATCAGTGGAAAAAACAGATAGAGAAAGAGGAGGAACAATAGCACAAGCGTGATATAACCCACTGGATGTTTGGACGAGATCAGGTAATAGGCATTCACCAGTAGGGCTGCAAAAACGACGAGCGTGCAGAGGCCAAGGAAACGGCGGGCCGGTTTAAACAAGTTGATGTCTTGATCAATCATTTTCGTGGGGTAGCTCAACGATCACTGCTGGAGCAGTCCAAATGAGCCACACAAACAGTAGGCTCTCCTTGTTAATCGTTTGGGGTGCAGGATAGTGGTGCCGAGGGTGTTGGCGCTTCTTAGTGATTGATTCGCCCCAAGCCGAAAGGCCATCCAAGCGCTGAAAAGCAATACCCATTATCCCTCAAAAGGGTTGATGATCTGCAGGTCGCACATCTCAAAGTCTTTCGCATTGCGTGTGGCGACCGCAAAGCCGTGCGCACGCGCAACGGCTGCTATCTGACCGTCGGGAACACTCATCGGTCGGCCGATCTCTTTACGGTGTCCCATGATATCCGCATAGGCATGAGCGGCCTTTTGATCAAAATTCAGAACTCGTTGCCCAAATGCCGCCTCTACAAAGTGATCGAACCTTTCGCTCAATTGATGGCGGCGACTGCCATTGGGTAACAATCGTAATCCATAGCCGATTTCAGTGATGGAGATGACGGAAAGATACAGTCGTTGAGAATCTTGGTTGTTCAGCCAGTTGACGACGGTTGAGGCAGGAGATGGCCTCATCACCTCAGAAACGATGTTGGTGTCGATAAGGATCATTCGGAGAAATCTAGAGGTTCATGAGGTTGATGTTTCGGCAATTCCAGCTCGATCCCGTGATTCGCACCAAAAAATTGGAGTGCTATATCCCCCAACCGGCTTGGCGCACTGACAGCGAGCTTGATAATTTGTCGGGCTTCCTCTTCCATGGACACACCATGCTCCGCTGCTCGTATGCGGAGCAGGGCAATGGTCTCGTCATCTAATTTGCGCACACTTAAGCTGGCCATATTGCAACCCTCTTTTCCTAGTGTATAAGGATGGGTAAAATGCTAGCGTATGCTAGCATTGCTGTCAAGTGCAGGCGTTGTCAGGTTTTGGGGGCAGTGTCGGGGGCGTTCCTGCAAATCCATGGACACCTGAACCACGGCCTGTTCGGGGCTGTCGGCAAGGGTGTAACCCATTGCTTGGTAGCCTTTGATCCGGCGTTGATACATGCACAGCAGTGTGGGCAGGGTGATATCCACATAGTCGTAGATGGTCACTGCACGCACTTTCAAGGAGGCGGTAAGCAATCACCTTCAGCTTTCAGGTGCCGTTACATCTGTCATTCGCGTCATGAGCGAACCTGCGTTAAGTGTCGAGAAAGCCTTAATTGCGTCACTTTTGCGTCAATATTGTCGCTAAACCTTGTATTCGCGACAGTTATTTGCGAATATTGTCGCGAAAGGATCGAGAGGTTGTCGCTAATGGCACGTTATGTCGCTGATGAACTTGAAGCGTTGATGAGGGTTTTGGGTGCCTATCCGGAAGGTTTACGGCTTGAGGAAATCGCTGACCGTTCCGGTCTGGGGTTGGAACGGCGTACTTTGCAACGGCGCCTGTTAACACTCAAGCAGAGGGGGCAACTGTCAGTCAAGGGCAAAGGACGTGCGACGCGGTATGTTTGCCTTCCCACGGAAGACAACGAGGCTTCCCCAAGTCATCAGCGCTCCGCGGCCATGGCTTCGGCGAATAAACCTGATCTTACTCTTGCGGCCTCGGTGTTGCCTTTATCTGAGGCAGGTCGGGCCATTCAAGTACAGGTTACTCAACCCCTGCAACGACGCACACCGGTCGGGTACCAAAGAGCGTTTCTTGACGCCTATATCCCTAATGTAGACAGCTATTTATCGGAAGCCATGTTAGCGCGGTTGGCTGAGCTAGGTAAAACGGGCATTCCTGATCAGCCGGCGGGCACTTATGCGAAGGACATATTGAGCCGCCTCCTGATCGATTTGTCCTGGAACTCCAGTCGTCTAGAAGGCAATACTTATTCGTTGTTGGATACCCAGCGATTGCTCACCTTTGGCGAAACGGCTGATGACAAGACGACAGCGGAAGCGCAAATGATCCTGAATCACAAGGATGCGATTGAATTCTTGCTACAGCCGGCGGACGAAATCGGCTTTAACCCCTATACGATATTGAACCTGCATGCGTTATTGTCGAATAACTTGTTGCCGGACCCGAGTGCGTCAGGGCGGCTGCGGACCTTTGGCGTGGGTATCCATCAATCGGTGTTCGAGCCACTCGCCGTCCCACAAATGATTGTGGAGATGTTTGAGCTGATGCTCGAAAAGGCCCATCGCATACAGAACCCGTTTGAGCAGGCATTTTTTGTGATGGTGCATTTGCCTTATCTGCAACCGTTTGACGATGTCAACAAACGTGTGTCGCGGTTGGCGGCCAATATCCCCCTGTCTCGGCATAACTTAGCCCCTCTGTCATTTGTGGATGTGCCTGACGATATTTATGTGCAGGGGATTATCGGCGTATATGAACTCAACCGCGTCGAGTTACTGCGGGATGTGTTTTTATGGGCCTATGAACGCTCGGCCGCGCGCTATGCCGCACTGCGTCAGTCGCTGGGGGAGCCAGACCCGTTTCGATTGCAATACCGAGAGGCGATCCGTGATTTAGTGGGGCAGATTGTGACCGAAGCCCTACCGCCTAAAGACGCTTCCCGCAAAATTAAGGCTTTCGCCGACGCGTTGCCGGCCCAAGATCAGGGGAAATTCATTGAATCGGTAGACACCGAGCTGCTGTCTTTGCATGAGGGCAACTTTGCCCGTTATCGCATACGCCCCTCAGCGTTTAAACATTGGCAAGCGATCTGGTCTTCAGCGTAACGTGCAGCATTTTAGGTCGAAGGGACCAAGTTTGAAACATTCCCGAGAGCGAAGCGTTGTGGTGTTCCATGGCTTGGTCGAGCAGGGCGAAGCCCAACCGGTGTGCGTCTTGGGCCGGGATCGGCTGCGCGAAGCAAATCCAGACATGGGCGCCATTGCCGCAACGAGAAGGTTCAACCGCACAGGGGATCTCCCAGGCGAGTCAGGCCTGACGAAACGCAGTGACCGCCGCTTGCCAATCACGTTTTTCGATCGCTAACAGCCAGCAATGATCATCGGGCATTAGCGGGTAGAGTCCCACGGTACGCTTACCCCGTCAATTGCTCGTGCAGCATTTGCGGATCGAGCGGAATAAAAGCCTGGTGCTGGCAGTCCCGCATTTGACCTTGGGTTTTTGGCACAGTCCGGCGCGCCACTCATTGGCACAGGCAACAGCATACCCTGGTGGCCCTGGTTGTTTTCCCAGCGCACTGCATGTACGTCCGTGCATTCGATAAAGAAGCGTCCAAACAACGCGATTTTTTCTTGGTTGGTCAACTCAATCGGTGGAAGGGCCTGGGCCAAAGCGGTCAAGGGTAGCTCGGCCAGCAGGGTCTGTTGGCGCTGCAGTAAAGCGGCTTTTCTTGTTCCAGGGCAGTGAGCCGCGTTCGAATGGCCAATAGCTCTTGTTCTTTGCTACTCATAGACAGAAAGCGGTTAACCTTGTGCCGTACCAACAATGAATGGCTGTATCTGTGGGGAATATAAGATGACTGATAACGCTTTTTTGATGACAGTCACTGTGTAGGAAGGAATATGCTGATGATTGTCGTTTATCAGAAAAAGTGGCTGTGTCCTTTACCCTGAATCACAACGGTGGAATTGACACGCTGACTTGCAGGTCGCAGACAGTAGCGCTTAATCGTTGCAGGATGGGTTGCGGTATTCTACAGTGGTTAATAACGGTTTTGCTTCACGCGATGAAAACCGTTGTGATAAACTGCAATCCCTTCCGACACAATTATATCGAAGCGTATGGCCGAAAAAATCATTTTGGTACGGTTAAAGTCTTTCTATCACGGTAAGACGGGTTTTGATCAGCAAGGTGCTGATGTGATCAATGCCGGTTTGGAAAAACGCGATCCGGCGTTGCGCAATATCAACGAAGCGTTATTGGACCAGGGGCTGGTCTATGAGGTTGATGGTTGTGGCCTACATTGGTTTTTGATCGATGATGATCGCGACGTGGATTACTACCTCGGCTTGAATGAAGTGGAAATCGCCTTTGACGCGGCGTGGTTTGACACACAAAAAGCCCGTATTCGGGGCTATGCCGGTATACGTTACTACGATGCGTGTGTGGCCATCGCCCAGTCGTTTCCGTTAAAAGACCAACAACGTCCGATTAATTACACCCTGCCCGAACGAAAAGCCGCCTAAGCGACTGGCCTGCGGTTAGGCTTTCTCATCCCATTGTCCGATGGGTGGTTTACCATACGCGGAATCCGCAGTCTTTGGTGGTGTCCGTGGTTTGATCCCGCATCAGTTGCTGAATAATGTCCAGCATCGCCGATAACGTGACCTTGCTCTTGGGGGTTACCGCGTATTCGACCACGCTATTGTACTGATCCATGACCATCAAATCGGCTTGCCAGCGACGTCGGGCATTGTGTTGTCCGGGTGGCAGCTGTATAGGTTCTGCCTGGGACGTCCAGTATTCTATTAGCGGTTCGTGTTGTCGGGATGGCTGCATGCATTTTCAACGGTACGGCCTCTCGAGATCTGGAGCACCGTACTCGGGGTTGTTTTTCCTGAGCGTGGGGCGTGTAGTGTACGATCTCAGACGTGGACAGATCAAGACCTGGAATGGTTTGCATACCCACGGCCCAACAGGGAAGGGCATCGCTACAGTACTGGGTTCTGACAACAACGAAACGGGCGGTTTGTCACCAGGGATTTAGCTTCAGACCTTGTACGGTGTGTTTAAAACCCCGAAAAAATTTCCTTTCGGGCTTTTTTCGTTTCTATTTGGCGTGCGCTCTTCGATGTTCGTTGATTCCGATCGACAGAGTGTCACTGTGATTTGATGTGCCCATAATGTTCCGGTGAAGAATGGCGTAGTGACGTGTCTGACTGTCCGCACGGCGGGTTTGGCGATGCCGTCGCGGCAAAACGACGGGGGGCTCACGCGTTGGGCGTGTCGCGAGGTAGGGAGGTTCTGCCGCATTAGGTGCTGAGTCTTTTGTGTGATGATCCGTTGTGACAAACAGTATTCAAAAGACGTGACATGATCCTATCTCGGGCGCTGAATCGCGCGCGTCCCTTTATTGATTGAAGCTGGCTTCCAGATCGTCGCGAGCGATAACACCGATCAGGGTCAAGGCGACGGCGAAAACGGCATTGATAATCATAGTGATGTCCTCTGTGTGTGTTCGTAATCGTTGTACATAGATTACTGGCTGCAATGCTATTCATCAAATGACTTTTAGTTAGATAGAGGATGAATAAAAAGACTATCATGAGAATTTAAGGCAGCTTTATTTTGAGAGATAGCCGAAGATCCCGCTAATCAAGGGCTCTACGGAAGTTGCAGTTACATTACCCCATGCATCTAATACAGCGTAACAGCACTAGAAAACAATTGCGGCTACCCAGCTCTGTAAAATACTGTATACTTAAACAGTATCGTGAAAGGGGTGGACAGCTTGAGTGGCTGGATTATCGCCCCTGTTGGGACAACAGAGGAGGCCGATCAGTGGATATCACCGCAGTTGTTTTGGTGGGTGTTGTCGTATTCTTTTATGTGGCGAGTCGGAGGGAAGCATGATTGCCGTACGTATGGGTGCTTTGTGGCATATCACCATTCAAGGACGCTTGGGTATTGCGCCCAGCTTTAAACAGGCCTGCCGTATTGCGGCGCTGGCTGCCTAATCGGTCTTAAATCGTGCGTTCCTTTCGCCGGCTGTTGAAGGTGCTTGATGTGTGCCGCGGTGCGCTAGGGGTGAAGTGTCCGCAGGGTGAGAATTGCCCGGTGCTCGACCAAAGCACAGCCGGTTTGGTTGATAAGCGGCCGGTTCTTCCGCCGTGTGTGCATTTGAATTGCAGGGGCCGCTGACTCCGGAATCAACCACCTTGCAGCGAATGAGGAGGCCCTCAATCCCACACAAATGTGCCGCCATTAATGCTTAGTTAATGTGAGCTCAATGCCCCATGCCGTTCACAGTCATGATCTAAAACGCGTAGAATAACTGAGAATCGATCGGTGCCAGCGGCGCGAAAATAACAACATCAGTGTAGACCTATGAAATATGTGAAATTGGATTGGCTCGGCAGTGTTTTGGGGTTAATAGGGGCGTTCTTACTGGCGCTAAATACGGCGTTATCGGGGTTTGGGTGGGTGGCCTTTATCGGTTCGAATGCTGCCTGGATTGCCTATGGTTGTCGGACCAGAACATGGTCATTGGTAACCATGCAGGTAGGGTTCACGGCAACATCGATGTTGGGCATCTGGCGATGGCTTATTTAACGCAAGGGAAATCCCTGTTGAGGGAGAGACTCGAAGCCTGCCATGCTGATCGGGCCCTGTTATCGTTAGTAGTACGTCTTAATCCGTTGTTCTTGCAACTTGATGAACACCAAAGATTCAAATGATTGGCGGGGTTTCTATGTTGAAAGCCAGCGACATTATCGCTTACTTACAAACCCTGGGGAATGCGAAAAACGCCGAACACGCCCAGCGCTTTTTCAAAACCGCACCGGGGGAGTATGGTGAGGGCGATAGCTTTTTAGGTATTCGTGTGCCAGTGTTGCGACGGAAACTGAAGCGTTACCGGGAGCTGTCGCTCACGGAGAACCTGACGCTGTTGAAGTCGGAGTTTCACGAAGTACGACTGTTTGCTTTGTTGTTAATGGTTGATGCTTACCAACGGAGCGATGATGCTGTACGCCTGAAAGTGTTTAAACAATACCTATGCCACACTCGCTATATCAATAATTGGGACTTGGTTGATAGCTCCGCGCCTCAGATCGTGGGTGCGCAGCTCTGTGGCGGTAACACCGAGCGACTGGATAAACTCGCCAGGTCTTCACTGTTGTGGGAACGCCGTATTGCTATAATCGCTAGCTATTCCATGATTCGTGCGGGTAGTTTCGACGATACGTTGCGCCTCGCAAAAATACTGCTCAATGACAGTGAAGATCTGATTCACAAGGCAGTGGGGTGGATGTTGCGGGAGGTGGGTAACCGCAACAGGCGCGTTGAAGAGGCCTTTCTTCAAGAGCATTATCCGCAGATGCCTCGCACTATGTTACGCTACGCTATCGAAAAGTTCCCGGAACAGCTACGCCAGGATTATTTGCAGGGGCGCATATAGGTAAGTGGCCGGCCAAACACACCTAAAAATTGCTACCCAACAATTCGCGTAGTCCAATATTGAAGGCGTCCGTCAGGAATGGTGCAAATCCCCATCAAGGCAAAAGCTGGGTCGCCTTAATGCTTGGCGTCAGGTTAATTCTACTTGGAACGCAACCGGTGCCGAGGCATAGGTCTGCATGATCGAACATCACCGATAACACTATTGACGGTTGGCATTGGATAAGACTGAAGGTGTAGGTGCATTTTCAGTTACTGGAGCGTTACACTCTCCTAAATTATACCTTCTGGAAAAGACAGCTTTCCGCAAACAGTCTTCGTTCCACGGACGAATCTGTTGCTGTTGGCTGCTAATGAGCACAATGCTGCTCATACCCAAAATGTTATTTTTAGATATTGTAGACAGTGTTTGTTTGTCCCATCCATCATGGGGTAGACAAAAAACGGTAATCGGGCTGTAGGCCTCGTGATTAC